>JGI24740J21852_10000193_pt1 | contig 25069 bp, 32 predicted proteins | sample KBSCornC6_FD_21852 | JGI IMG/M metagenome (IMG submission 21852) | reverse complement strand
ATCAGCAGAATAAAGAGAAAGCTCAATGATTTCAGTAAGATCGGAACCGCACCCGACAGGATTCGAACCTGTGACCTTTGGAATCGGAAGGCAGGTGTGAACGATTTTCCGCTGCTTCCTCTTGTTTACTCCATTTTGATTTTGCTATCCAGATCAAGCGGTAAGCTCTTTCCGCAATTACAACGGTCTGGATCAAATTTACCGCGATTTGCTTCCTTCTGCTTCCTATATGCTTCCTGTAACGGGTGAGGTTGCTGGCTTGGCGAAACTGACGAAGAGAATGATAGACGCCCTGCAGGTGCGCGACAAAGACTATTTTGAGTGGGATGACGAGTTGCCGGGCTTCGGCGTCCGGGTCTGGCCTAGCGGTCGCAAGACCTACGTCGCACAGTATCGTGCCGGCAAGCAGACCCGCCGATTCAAGATCGGCGCACACGGCCCGTTGACCGTCGAAGAAGCTCGTAAGGAAGCGAAGGGCGTTCTAGGTGACGTGGCTCGCGGGGATGACCCGCAGCTTGACCGTTCGACACGGCGCAAGGCGCTTACGGTCAAAGAGCTTTGCGAGATGTATTTCGAGGCGGCTGATAAGGGGCTTGTATTCGGCAAGCGCGGGAAGCCGAAAAAGTCGTCAACCTTGTACGTTGATAAGGGGCGGGCAAACCGCCATATCATCCCGCTGATAGGCAATCGGCTTGTGCAGGAACTGACAACTGCTGATGCCATCAAAATGATGCGTGATGTGACGACAGGCAAGACAGCAGCGGACGAGAAAACGGGAAAGCTCCGGGGAAGGGCGGTTGTCACTGGCGGGGCAGGAACCGCATCGCAAGCGGTAACCCTTCTTAGTGCTATCCTCACCTATGCCGTTTCTGAAGGGATCATCCCGGCCAATCCCGCACGCGGCATTAAAAAGCCAGCAGTTGGCAAGCGCACGCGACGACTCACTCCGAAGGAGTATCGGGCGCTCGGAAAGGTTCTTGAAACTGCGGACGACGAACTGTGGCAAGGCGTTGTCGGCACTAAACTGTTTCTACTGACCGGATTTCGTTTGAGCGAGATTGCGGGCCTGATGTGGTCTGAGCTTGATAAGGCAGGAAGCTGTCTAAGGCTCGCTGATTCCAAAGAGGATGCTTCTATTCGTCCCGTTGGAAGCGTCGTCTTTGACGTGCTTGATTGCGTTTCGCGGGAGGGCGAAAATCCATTCGTGTTGCCTGGGCCACGAAGCGAGAACGGCCACTATACTGCATTGGACGATGCGCTTGACCGATTGACGGAACGTGCCGGGCTAGAAGGCGTGACATCGCACACGCTACGACATTCTTATGCCAGTGTGGCGGGTGATCTCGGATTTACCGAGATCACCATTTCAGCGCTCTTGGGGCATGCGGCTGGCAATGTCACGCAACGATATGTTCATCACCTCGATAGCGTACTGATCGCAGCTGCTGAAAAGGTTTCTCGCGAAATTTTCGGAATGATGGTTTGCGATTAGCAGAGTTTGCCATTCTACTTCAGTCACATCGCCGAGATGTTTCGACAAAGCTCGCGTGCAAGGAGACTTGCTCTATCGAAGTAAAAAGATATCTTGGGTTGTGTTTTAGGAGGGGCGGATGAGTCAAAGCATCATAACACAAATAGCAGTACAGAACTTATTTAATCAGTTTTCATATGAATTGCCCGCTCGAAGTGACTTTTCGAACGCGGCCATACTATATGGTGATAATGGGGTAGGAAAAAGCACAATTCTCCGTCTCGCATTTCATCTACTATCCGCTGGGACCAATCGCAGCCATCGAAGTGCTCTTAAAGCCGTTGCGTTTCGGCTGCTATCCGTAAAGCTTAGCACAGGTGTTCTCTTCAGAGCGGAGCGACTGTCCCTATCAGAGGAAGGTGATTACTCGTCTGGGCCAATGAAGTTGACCATCGAAAGAGACGGACAGTTACTGAGTGAGTGGCTGTATAATCAGGGCCGCACCGAAGAGTTGAATTGGTATCTTAATTCTGCGGCGACAGACGGCCTTACTAGTAATGAAATTACACTATACCTTAATGAAAAAGGTTTTGATCCGAATAGGATTTCGCCGCGCGCCCTTCAATTGATAACTGACGAATTATCAGCGTCCCGGGCACCAAGTGATGGCGTCAAGCGGGGTGAACGAGCTTACATTCAGCTCCTGAGCGAGCTTGCGCCAACGATGTTTTATGTGAATGCTGAGCGACGGCTTGATAGTGATGCCGTCGCCGATGCGAGCGACGAATTGGAGTTACGGCGTGCGATTACACATAACGAGCCAAAGCGTATAAATGATCTCGTGAACAGAGCGCGGGAGATTGCGCTAACGCAAGCTATGGTATCTGCTTCTCGCTGGGTTCAGCGCCGCGCCGTTCTGAGCACCAACCAAGGGTCGACAAACGTTCATTCTGTTTATGTCGACGTTTTGCATCACCTTTCGAGTGATTATAATCAAGGAAGCTCGCCGAAATCGCCTAGCGTTTTCGAAACCCTCATTGACAAGCTTGAAAACATTGAACTTCGAACCCGCCAAATGGAGGAGTATGAGTTAGCGACTGCCTTGGACATGGAGGCATTTAAAGCGTCACTTCGGTCCAATTCGAACGAGCAACGAGAGCTCTCGGCGGAGCTGATCAAGCCGTACATTCAGAGCGTGTCGTCGAGGTTGGATGCGTTAACCCAAATATACGATATACTGGATAGATTCGTTAAGAATATAAATACGTTTTTGACCGGAAAGAAAATTATTTATAAATTAACTCAAGGGTTTTCTATAGTAACAACGACTAAAAAACTTGAGCCTTCCCAGCTTTCATCGGGTGAGCAGCAGCTTATACTGATGTTTTGCTATGCTCTTACTGCGCGCGACCGACCGAGCGTATTTATGATCGATGAACCCGAAATTTCTCTCAATGTTAAATGGCAACGACAATTATTGCAGTCCCTAACGGAGATCACGTCGGGGTCAGATATCCAGTTTATCTTGGCTTCGCATTCTCTGGAGCTGATTTCCCAGCATCGCGATAAGGTTGTGAAGTTGGAGAATAATTACTGATGGAGATGCCTCGATGGACTATTGATGAGCTGCGCACACGATACGAACTCGAACCTACCTTAACCGACGTGTTTGTCGAAGGGCAGTTTGATAAAGACATCTTAGCTTGCGCATATGAGCATGGTTCTACTGAAAAAAGGGCGATCTATACTGCCGACGTCGTCCAAATTGATAAGAAATTATTTGAAGATCATAAGCTCACGAGTGGCAATAAGCAAAAGCTTATTATTCTCTGCCGAGAGCTTTCGCAGGTAAATCAGAGGGAGAACGTGAGATTTGTAGTCGACAGAGATGTCGATCATTGGCTTGGGGAGCTAGAGGTAGGCAATGGTCTGCTCTGGACAGAATTTTGTGATATCGAGACATATTTCTTTGAAGAGGTTTTCGTTGGCGAGCTGGTGAACAATGCAGGGAAAGCGAAGGTGAAAAACTGGGAGCGTTTCTATGCAAGTTTCCGCAGTACCTTAAAGATGTTATTTGCTCTTCGCACCGCTGCTCGGAATGCAAAGCTGGATCTAGATTATATCGATTTCGAAAGGTATCTTTCGGTAAAAGATGGAGCCGTTGCACTTGACTATAAGACATACGTGCAGCGCACACTAATTAACAGTAAAGCAGCCGATCGGATCGATGAAATATGGAAGAGTGCGCTAGAATGGGGGGGGAAATTTGATGGTGATCCACGCCTGTTTTGTAGAGGTCATGATTTCGTAATTCTAATCGCGTGGTCTATATTAAAATTCAAGGGGGCTAGGTCACTGTCAGATGAGGTCATAGGTCGCATTCTCATCTTGCTTGTTCCCAGGGATGTCAGCCGCTTTGCATCACTGCTTTGATTTCGTGCGTATCTGTTAAGGGACGCGTGAATCATCTGCATCTCTGGTGCGTCTCCATTGGGGCTAACTTAATGGTGTTTTCGATGCTGATCTAGAAATGGATCGGAGGCACCTCTATAAATGCTCACTTTAGTTCAGAAGTTGAGCGAACGGCCTTTGAAAGGCGCTGTTCTGCCCAGGTGTCTAAGTCGCGAACATGGTATAGCGGGATGCGTCCGCTGTACTGCATAGTTGGCCCACCGCCAACTGTCGCCATTTTGGCAAGCGTTGATACAGCAATGTCGATGCCATGTTTGGAGGCAAGATAATTCGGCACGTCGCTTCGGCGCAGGCGCGGGCGTTGCGCGGGCATCGAATTGCTGCTGTTTGTCTCAGTGGTCATCATTCTAGCGGGTCCTTTCACAATGCTGACGGATTCAATGAAGCCGGGGCGCTGGCGGCGAGCCTTTTGCTCGGCTTGCAGCGCGTTCGCTGCGGTGGTGGTGAAGGCGGAGTCGTCATAGGGCTCGACGCGGAAGAGCGAGTCGTTCCGTAGTGCGATTTGGCTGGTTCTTTGATGCCATTGTTAAAGCGGTAGCGTGGTTGCCAGCAGGGCGAGGGCCATGGCGGCGGTGATGAGACCGATTGCAACGCAGAGCGCACGCACCTCCTGATGCAGCCTTGGCAGGCTGGCGGGTGCGATGATCATTGGGGAAATGCGGAACATGATGTGATCTCCGTTCATCCGTTCGGGAAACCGGCCCGAAGGCCGGAAACCAAAGCGGATGCCAGATCAGGCGGCGCGTGCGGTTTCTGCTGCGCGCAGCATTTCAGCCGCCTTAGGGGCGTGCTTTGTGATTTCGTCTTTAGTGAAGCCCTCTGCCCGTAGGTCGGCCTCGGTAAAGCCGACGCCGCGTTCGCGTGCCAGATCGGCCATCTCTTTCGCAATATTGCGCATTGCTCTCTCCATCCGTTTGGGTGCCGGTTCTTCTGTCGTCCGGCGGTGTCCCTGCGCTCTCTGCGCTTGGGATGGATAAATAAGTTTCATAAGTTGCAACTTTTGACAAGGGTCAAAAGTTTCATAAATTGCAACTTTTTTGAGTGCAGCATGAAACTGTCGCGAATCCGTTTGGTCGCGGATATGTTGATGGGTGCGGCTAGGGTGGTGATGGCGGCGATTTTTGACCGCATTGCGATGGCTTCTTAATCGGAAGCGTCTCTCAATTGCGGTGGGGAGCGCAACTGCATGATTCTGCCGTTGGGTCGGCGCTGGCTAGTATTCGACTAGTTGAGCTATTTGCCGTCCGTGCCGGTGCCATTGGCTTGCTGGTCAAAGAACAGTTTGAGCATCGATATTGCCCGGTCTTTTTGCTCTTCGGTCTTGTCCCGGAAAAATTTCGCAAGCCAATCATCGTGAGGTTCGCGGAATAGTCCGTGCACGTCTGTACCGAACAGGGCTGCTAACTTTTCCAGATATTCAGGCTTGGGCAATGTGCCCTTGAACCACTTAGAAACCAGTCCTTTGTCAACGTTCAGCTCTTCAGCGATGTTCACTTGCTTAAGGTGACGCATCTCCGCCCACTCAGGAATATAGTGGATTCTCTGGGGCGTCTTATTCGAGTGAATACGGCTAACGTTGCTCATGTTTCAACTTTACTCGCGAGGCAGGTGGAAAGCGTTAGCGCAGCATGACACCAATTCTCTTGCAAAAAGTGTCAACTTATGAAACTTAGTGCGATATGGAACATCCGATTGCGAAATACCGGCGTGAACACAACTTGACGCAAGATGCGTTTGGGAAGCGCGTTGGCGCGACCAAAGGGATGGTTTCCAAGTGGGAGGCTTGTCGCGTCTTACCGCGTCCGTCGCTCTTGGTGCGGATTGAGGATGTATCAGGCGGACGCCTGACGGCAGGTTCTATCGTCCGCTCGTTTGTGGCGGCATCTCAATTTCAGGAGGCCGCAGAATGAGCAGCCTTCTTTCTCATTTGCGCGGCCAATCCTCCCGGCCTGCTGCACCCCGCGCCGTGGCGCATTCTCATCTGCCGCCCGGCGCGGGGAAATCTCGTTTTGCATGTGGGCCACCGTAGCTTCGTAACGCCCTGAATTTCTCACCTTCGATCAATTCCCACCACGGGAAAAACGCTGGGATTTTCCCGGCGCGGGAAAGGCTTTGTCTTATGATATCAACCGCATGGTTTCACCGCATCAAGGCAGCGCAACGCGATCTCATCCGCCTCGTTGGCGGCATTGAGCGAGCTGCAGAAATCTCTTCGATCTCGAAAAGTCATATCGGGCGCATGAACAATGCGACGGACCCGGAAATGATGCCATTGCATGCCGTCTACGCCCTGGAATCGGATTGTGGCGTGCAGGTCGTCACCTCAGCGATGGCGGAGTTGCACGGCAAGCGCCTTGTGGAGCCGGAAGGCCAGCGCGGGGCGGATTACAGCCTGATCGCCGCTTACTCTGACGCAGTTCGCAAGGCCGGCGACATGATTTCGGGCGGAGCTGTAGCGATTGCCGATCTGGTGGTGACGCCTGCGGAAGCGACCAAAATGGACCGGGATGCGGCGGAGCTGGAAATCGTCATTGCCGAGTATCGCAAGGCGCTCGCCAACGTAAAAGCCCTCGGCGGACAAAAGGTCGGCTTTCATGTGGTTGGAGGCGGACAATGAAGCCTCTAACCGATCCCGCCATTGATGAATTGATGTCCCGCCCCTTGTCCGAACGCGCAAGGGGTTTTCTGCGTGAGGTGCAGCTTTCCGGCGGGCGCGTCGAAATCGCAACCGGCCTCGGTCGTCGCCAACTCGCGCAGGAATGCCGCCGCTGCGGCTATCTCCATATTTGCGAAGACGAACGGACTGCGAAGCTGACTGGCCTCGGGCAAGCCTACCTCGATCGATTGATGAGGGCGATCTGATGGCCGGTTACGCACCTGTCAAGCTTCCAAAGCCCGGCCCGAACGCGCTCGCGCTCATCACGACCGCGGTCAACGAAGGCGTCGTGACCGCGACAGAGCCAAGGCATGTGACAGCGGCTAACAATGCCGTTGGCAACCGCTATCTTACGCGCGACAAGAAAGACGCGAAGACCTACTATCCGACTGACCGCGCCCGCGAATTGCTTGCCTTGCTGCAAGGCATAGCGGAGCCCGGCGATCTGCCGGCGGCTGCGGATATTCCGAATAAATTTCCGGATATCCTTCCCGCCACCGATGCATCCGGGCTGGTCGCCACGGTCGAGCGTGCGCGGGCGCTGCTGGACGAAGGCGATATCGTCAACGCCCGCATCGTGGCCTCGGTCGCTTATGCAACAGCCAAGACGGCGGCGCAATTCGCCGAGCAGGTCGGCGCAACGGAAAAGCTGATCGCCAAAGCCCGCCGTATGCAGGCGGATGCGCTGTTGATTGAAACGCGGGCGAAAATCCTCATTGCCGATAAGTGGGATGAAGCCCAATCAGCCGGGCAGGCATCGAAGGGCGGTCGCCCGAAAACCCTTTCCGATGGAAAGGGTTTTTCGGCGGATGATACCGGTCTTTCGTACAAGGAAATCCACAACGCGCGGAAGCTGGCGGCGGCAGAACATCGCGAGCCGGGCATTGTCGAGCGCGCTATTCAGGCGCGTCTATCCGCTGGACTAGAGCCGACGCGCGCCAATCTTCGCGCGGCGGTCGGCACCGCGAGCGCGACGAAAGAAGAGCGCGGCAACAATCTCTATGAGACCCCGGCGGAAGCCATGCATACGCTTCTCGCACTCGAAACCTTTACGGCGACCGTGCTTGAGCCTGCCTGCGGGCGAGGCGCGATTTCCCGAATGCTCGAAAGCGCGGGTTATGGCGTCGTTCTCGCCGATCTGGTCGATTACGGCACGGCGGACCAACACGGCGAATTGCAAGCGGTGCAGGACTTCCTGACGTCGCAGCCGCCGGAATGCGGGTCTTACGACATCGTGACGAACCCGCCCTATGGCGAAGTCGTCAACGCCTTTGTCGCCCATGCATTGCGGATTTTCCGACCGCGCAAGATGGCGCTCTTGCTCAATCTCAATTTCCTTTGCGGCTTCGAGGATGACGACCGCAATTTCGTCATGGACGATTGTCCGCCGGCCCGTGTCCACGTCTTCAAGAGGCGGCTCCCGATGATGCACCGGGACGGATGGGAAGGGAAAAAGGCCAGCAGCCGCATGAATGCTGCGTGGTTCGTGTGGGAGGTGCGGGACGATGGCAGCTACGGCGATAGCACGGTAATCCGGCGCGTTGACTGGAAACACTACTTGCCGGCTGAAACCGTCGTGGCGGCGGAAAGCGAGGCGGCATGATGACGCCAGCGCAAGCCGCACGCGAGCGCGAAAAAATACGCGTTTCCCGATTGAGCGATATCGCCGCATTCTGCCAAGGCGACAAATGGTCCATCGACACCGGAGGCGAGGGCACCCGAATCGTCGCACGGCGTGCAACCGGCGAAAATGCCGTGCTTTGCACGATCCACTCCGAAGCGCTTCCCGAAGATATCGAGCTGATCAGCGGTGCGCTTGAAAACGTAGTCCTGTTTCTGGAGCTTCGTCGCCGCGCCATCGTCGCCTTACGGCAGGGGCGACCGCCGGTCCGTGAAAGAAACGGCTTGCGCGAGGGCGATTTCGCAGCGAATGCCGCGATGCTTTGCAGTGAAAAGCTGTTCCATCGCTTTCTTGAACGGCGCGACGGTAGCCGGGCAATCCATAACAAAGACCATGCCGACACCGTGCTGAAAAAGCTGCTCGGCATTTCCAGCAAATCACAGATCAACACCGAAGAGCGCGCGCAGACGGCCTTTCTCGACCTGCGTGCGGACTTCGACGCGTGGAAGCGAGGCAGGGGGCAATGAGCGAACGCGAATTTCCAGAAGAATCCATTTCCTACGGCGATAAGTCCACGAAGGCCATGAAGATCGCGTGCGCGTGCTGCGGCGCGGTTGCCTACTTCCCCTTTCAGACAGGGGCGAGCCGAAAGCCGCCGGTCGCGGCAACTCAACATTTCCAGAACAAGGGATGGGTGGTCGGCAACGGTCCGCGCAAGGATTTTTGCCCGCTCCACGCCAGCCCGGCCAAACGTAAAGGATCGACAGTCATGGCTAACATTCCCGCTTTGTCCAGCGCCGACAAGCCGCGTGACATGACGCGCGAGGATCGCCGGATTATCAACGACAAGCTGGACGAGGTTTATGCCAAGGACGCCTATAAAGCACCCTGGACGGATGCCGCCGTGGCGAAGGATTTAGGCGTGCCGCGCGATTGGGTCGCGCAAGTGCGTGAGCAGTTTTTCGGGCCGGCCGCTTCCAATCCGCTCTTTGACGAGATGCTTGCCGGCATGGCGCAGATCGAAGCCGCGTTTCGGGGTTATGCGGAAATCTGCGCAGCCGCCGAAAGGGCGACAGAGGCGCAAAAGGTCGCCCATACCGACCTCTGCAAGCGGATGGATGCCTATCGCGCGCTTGCTCGCAAGGTAGAGCGCGAGGTCGGCCGATGACCATATTGCTTCCCATTGTTGAAGAGCTTGCCGATTGCCAAACCGACGCCCAGCGCGCGGACTGGCTTTTGCGCGTGCCCGCTGGCGTCATTTACCGGGATAGCAGCGCTATCCGCCGCATCCTCATGGAAGCCCGCTTTACGCTTGGCGTGCAGGCGCTCGATGTCGAGTTTGCTGCCATCAATGCCACGCGCCTGCCGGACGGCGGACTGCCGCAAACGGTTGTTCTCGGCATACAGGCCGTGCGCGCGTTTCTGCGCGATATCGTGCGCAAAGGGGGCGGGCAGTGAGCAGCGAGGCAACTATCCGGCGCGGCGTGCGCAACGCCCGCTATACCGCCGTTCCCAATCACGTCTTCGAGGATGACCGGCTCTCCATGGAAGCGCGCTGGCTGCTCGGCTATCTCTTGTCCAAGCCGGACAACTGGACCGTCGTGATCGGCGACATCATCAAGAAGGGCGGATGCGGGCGCGATAAGGCGCGGAAGATGATCGCCGAGCTTGTCGAGTTCGGCTATGCCGAGCGCGAGCAATCGCGTGCGGATGGCAAGTTCGGTGCATCCAATCTGGTCATCTTTGACGAGCCGCGTGCTGTTGCGGACGACGGAACGGCAGGCGAGGGCGGCGAAAGTGTTGCAATTCTACCGCAGACTGAAATGCCGGCGCCGGCAAAACCGTCGCCGGTTTTACCGTCGCCGGCAAAATCGGCACATAGTAATAACTTACATCTAGCAAATACTGATTATCAGCAAGAGAGAGATGCGCGCGACGAAGGTTCGGACGAAAAGCCGGAAGCGGTCGAGCGTGCCTTTCGCCGCTGGTACGCCAAATGGCCGACGCGGGACAAGGACAGCGAATATGCTGCCCGGAAGGCATGGCAGAAGCTCTCGCCGGAGCAGCGGGCCGAATGCATCGCAAAGTCGCCGACCTACATCGAGCGTGCCGAGAAAGCGAAAATCTCGGTTCCGTGGGCAGGTGCGTTTCTGACCGGCCGCGATTGGGAAAAGCTCGAAGACCCGAAATCGGACGTCGCCCTGCCAAGCGTCCATGGTCCCTTCACCAGAGCGTGGCATGCCGGGCGTTGCGCTGAGCTGCTGAAACCGGCCTCGACCACCATGCCGGCATTGCCACCTTTGCTGCGGTCGCTTGTGGCGGAAGGCGGCGAAAAGGCCGAAGCGATCCTGCGAGAACGCCGCGCCAAGCATGGCTGGCCCAAGGTCAACACCATGGACGAGCGCGCTCAAGACCGTAAGGGCATGACGGTCACTCCAAACGTTTTCCGGATCTCGGAAGGCTTCGACAACGTTCGCCGTAACGGCGCGCTATGCGAGGCATGGGAGCGCTTTTTCGCTCGCATGGGCCTGCCGTGGTTGGCGGCTCCTTCTGGCATCGAGTGGTTCTTTTTCCCGCCTGTCTCATCCGAAATCACGGATTTGGACATGGCGGTTGGTGAGGCGTGGTCTGCTTTTGAACGGCAAGTTAACGAGGGAAATTCCGATGATGCATAACGTGAAAATCTACGCTGCCAGCAAACCGGTCAATCCAGAGGCTTACGACCTGACGCGCTTTGCATCGCTGTTCGATCAGGTGCGCGACCGTAAGCGAATCAAGGCGACGATGCTGTCGATGGCGACGGAAAATCAGCCGGGAAAGCGCGAATGGTTCGTGCTCGAGACAAAGCACAGGCAGGAAAAAGTTGTTGAAGAGGCACTTCACAAGGCCGGCGTGAAGGTTTTTTTGCCGCTCGAAAACGTCGGGCAACAGGTCGTTCGCGGCAAGGTGGTTGCTGACGTGATGCGCCCGCTACTGCCTGGGTATGTGATGGTCAACATCGTCTATTCGCCGGCTGCGGTATGCGGTATTTGCCGGGTGGACGGGGTCGCTGGCTTCGTCGGCGGTATGATCTCGCCGCATCGTGTCTCCGAACAAGAAATCCTTCGATTCAAGGCGTTCGATGATGCGCCGGATCGGGATCACTGCAAGCAGTTCGGTCGCGGCGATGCAGTCCGCTTCACCTTTGGCCCCTTCGCGAAGTTGGCAGGGATCATCTGCAAAATGCGCAAGGGCCGTTCGTTCGGCGGCGAGCGCATGGCAACGGGTGCCGTCGTCAAGCTGGAACTTTTCGGCAAGGTGCACCTTGTAGACGCCCCTCTTGCACTCTTGGAAAAGTTGTGAGATGCAATGGCCAGGATGATCTACCGTCCATGTGCAAGCGCGCCACCTTCGGGGCAGGCGAGCGGAGCCAAAAGCTTCCACGCTGTTAAGCCGGGTGGACCCTGCCTTGACTCTCTCGAATGAGAGCAGCGATTCAAGGCCGGTGCTACTGCATTGCCAAAATCATCATCGTATCGAAGGCGGTCCACGGGATCGCCTTTTCTGCGTTCCATAGGTGGGGCTTTGCTGATGACCGCGATATCCATGCAATGGGTTGACCGTAACCTTTCGGAATACGGCAGGCGCATTGGGGAGCTGAAAGACCGTTTCCCGAAGGTCTTGCCGCGCATCGTCAATCAGGTGGGTGGTCGCGCCAAGACGGTTGTCGTTCGCGAGCTGACCAAGCAAACCGGCCTGCCGCGTGCGACCATCGTCAAGGCGATTGGCAATCCATCGTCGGCGCGACCGGGCAAGCTTTACTACGAGATGGTGACGAAGGGCGGCAACATTCGCCTGAAGTACCTTCGCCCCAAGGAAACCCCGGCGGGGGTAGTGGCGAGGCCATTCGGCAAGCCGACGCTCTATCCCGGCACGTTCATGCGTGGTGCCTTGTTCCCTGACCGCAAGGTTGTCTCTCACTTCAACGGGCATGTCTTCTACCGTCTGAACACTGCGGGCACGAAGATTACCTTTGCCCGCTCTGGCGTGTTCATCCCGCAGGAGATGACCAAGGGCGCAACGTCTGCCGCCTTCCATCGGGTCGCGGCACCGCTGCTCAAAGAGCGGGTCGAAGCCGCATTGACCAAGCTCGTGCCCTGACAGGCCGACTCTTCGACCCCTCGGCGACCGTCACCCGCCGCCCCCCTCGGGCGGGTCCTTCCCCCGAAAGAGGACGATTAGCGGGTGCGCGCGACTGCGGGATTTCGCTCTGTGAAAAAAATCATAAGGGGATTCCGCCGCTCTTTCGGTGGAATCGGAATCAGATGGCTAAGAGCTACCCCGAAGAACTTCGTTTGCAGGTCATCGCCTACATGGATGAGGGCCATTCCGTTCGCGATGCGGCCGAAAAATTCGATGTCAGCCCAAGCTATGCGGCCAAAGCGCACAAGAAACAGGCAGCGGCGGACCAAACCACGCTGTTGGAGCAGTCGGAAGCACCGGAAGGCGAGACGACGGACGCCGGCGACGGCGAAATCACCGCATCGGAGTTGGCGGAATTGCTTGGTGTTTCAAAGCGGGCGATCTCCGATTTTGTCGAGCGTGGAATCGTTGCGAAGACAGAACGGAATCGCTTCGACATGGCTCGGTCGGTTCAACTCTACTGCGAGCATCTTCGCATGGTCGCAGCCGGACGAACCGGCGACGGCTCCGACGTATTGACTGCGGAGCGCACGCGTCTGGCGAGAGAGCAGGCCGACCAAACCGCGTTGAAGAATGCGGCGCTTCGTCGGGAACTGATTGCGATTGCTGACGTGCGGCACGAATGGACTTCGCTCGGTCGTCGCATCCGCAACGGCATGCTTTCGGTCCCTTCGCGCTGTCGCCAGCTCCTTCCACACCTCACCACTTACGACGTTGACCTGATCGACCGCGAAATCAGATCGGCGCTTACCGGACTCGGTGACGAAGACAATGGAATCAGCTCTGACGACATTGCGGCGGGCGCTGTGGGACAGTCTGCTACCGCCTCCAAAATTGAAGCTGTCGGAGTGGATTGAAAAGACCGTTTACCTGCCCGAAGGCGTGTCATCGCTCACGGGCATGGTCCGGCTCTGGCCGCCGCAGGTCGAGATTGCGGATGCTATCGGCAGCGCTGCAATCGAACGCGTCACCTTGGTTAAGCCGGTTCGTGTTGGCTTCACGACGTTGCTCACGAGCGCGCTGGCAAGCTTCTGCTACAACGACCCGTCGCCCATCCTATCGCTTCTGCCAACAGAAGCCGACTGCCGCGACTATATGGTTTCCGATGTCGAGCCGATCTTTGACGCATCGCCTGCGCTGCGGGGTTTGCTGACGGGAGATACCGACGAAGGCGGTCGCAATACGCTCCTAGCTCGGCGGTTTCCCGGCGGCTTCCTCAAGGTCATCGCGGCAAAGGCACCGCGAAATCTTCGTCGTCACAACGTTCGTATCCTCTTCATTGACGAAGCGGACGGCATGGATGCGACGAAAGAGGGCTCGCCGATCCTGCTTGCCGAGCGGCGTACGCTTTCGTTCGCAGATCGCAAAATCGTCATGGGGTCAACGCCTGTCTACAAGGCGACGAGTCATGTCTTGCGCGCCTACGAGCAATCGGACAAGCGCATTTACGAGTTGCCTTGTCCGGAGTGCGGTCACTTTCACGAATTGAAATGGAGCGACATTCATTGGCCCGAGGGCGAGCCGGAGAAGGCTTACTATGTGTGTCCGGAGTGCGGTTGCGCCATAGACGAGAGACACAAACCGGCGATGGTCGCCGCCGGGCGCTGGCGAGCACTGCGACCGGAAGTCAAGGACCATGCCGGCTTTCGCATGAACGCCCTGATTTCGCTTCTGCCGAATGCGTCCTGGGGCCGCTTGGCGCGCGAGTTTGTCACCGTCAAGAATGATCCTTCGACGCTGCAAACGTTCGTGAATACGATCCTCGCCGAAGGATGGGAGGATGAAAGCGACGAACTGGACGATATCGAGCTTGCGACGCGCGCCGAAGATTTCGGGCTTGAGAATATCCCTATCGACGTCCTCATTATCACCGTCGGCGTTGACGTGCAGGATGATCGACTAGAAGCGACCTTCGTGGGTTGGGATAAGGCGGGCATCCCCTACATTCTCGGGCATACCGTGATTTGGGGCCGTTATGACGATCACTCGACGTGGACCGAACTGGACCTTGCGCTGTCTGCCCGGTGGAAGCACCCGCTCGGCGGCGTGATCAAGGTCGATGCCGTCTGCATAGATAGTTCGGACGGCGAGACCATGGAAACGGTCTATCGTTATGCGTTCCCTCGCTTCAATCGTCGCATCTTTGCTATCAAGGGAGCGGCGGGAAACCGGCCGTGGATCGAGCGTTCGAAGACGACCGTAAAGGGCGGGCGTCTCTTCATCGTTGGTGTCGAAAGCATCAAGAGCAACATATTTGGTCGCCTCGCTCGCCCGAAGTCCATGCGCTTTTCGAGGGACTTGCCGGACGTTTGGTATGAGCAGGTCACGGGCGAGCAGATGGTTGTTCGCTATGTGCGCGGGCAGTCGAGCCGCCAATTCGTACCGGTGCCCGGTCGCCGCCACGAGGCGCTTGACTGCACGGTCTATGCCTTTGCCGCCCGGCAAATGGTCAATCCCAATTGGGCGCATCGCGAGGGCGAGCTATCCACGCCGCCGCAAGCGCCGGCATCCTCACAAGCTCAGAAGATAGCAACATCGGAGTGGTTATAGCGATGGCTACGAAAGACGATCAGATCACCGCACTCGAAGACGCCATTGCCATGGGCGCGAGGAAGGTGATTTTTCACTCCGGGGGCACCCGCCGTGAAGTGGAGTATCACTCTTTGAAAGAGATGCGGGAAGCGCTTGCGGCATTGAAGGTCAGCCTCTCGTCCCGTGCACCGATCATTCGCGCGGCGCTCGACTAATGAGTGTCGCCAATCTGATTGACCGGACCATTGGCTATTTTGCGCCGGAAACTGGCCTACGGCGTATCAAGCACCGCGCCGCGATGGACATCATGTCGCGCAGCTACGCCGCAGCCGACACCAGCCGCCTGAAATCCGGCAGGCGTGCACGCTCGACGTCGGCGGACGCGGAAATATCCCGCGCCGGCCGCACACTTCGCGACCGCATGCGCAATCTGGTTCGCAACAATCCTTACGCGGCGAACGCTGTCGCGCAGCTCGTCTCCCATGCGATTGGCGACGGGATAATACCGCGCTCCAAGGACAAAAAGGTCAACGAGCTTTTTGACGAGTGGAGCAAGGTTTGCGATGCGGATGGCGACCTAGATTTCTATGGTCTGCAATCGTTGGCCGTCCGGGGCATGTTCGAGTCCGGCGATGGTTTGGTGCGTCGTCGTCGTCGCCGGCTTGAGGATGGCTTGCCTGTCCCGCTTCAATTGCAGGTGATTGAAACCGACCTTATCGACACGACGAAGGAAGGTATTCTTGCCGGAAGCGGCAAGATTATTCAGGGTGTCGAGTTTGATGCCATCGGCCGTAAACGTGCCTATTGGATGTTCGGCTCTCATCCCGGCAACAGCTTCTTCGACCCACTGTCGTCTGTTGTATCCAAGCCGGTTCCGGCTTCGGAAATCGCTCACGTCTTCGAAAAGCAGCGAACGCAGGTTCGCGGTACGCCATGGGGCGTGCCGGCGATGGACGACATGCACGATCTGGCGAAGTACGAGGAATCGGAGCTTGTTCGAAAGCGCCTTGAATCATGCCTTGTCGGCGTGATGAGCGGCGGCGAGGAAGCCGACATGCTCGGTACGCCGATGGATGACGGAACGGGTAAGCCAATCCAGCCGGGCGTTTACAATGCCCGTGGCGAGCGCGTCGAGAAGTTTGAACCGGGCACGTTCTACAATGCCGTGGGTGGCCGGCGTCTCGATTTTTCGCAGCCGGCATCAACCGGCGGATACGATCCTTACAAGGTCTCGATGTTGCATACCATCGCGGCCGGCTGGCGGATGCCGTATTTCATCCTGACTGGCAGGCTGGACAAGGTGAACTATTCGTCGGGCAAGATCGGCATTGAAGCCTTCAAGAAAATCATTTCCGAACTGCAATGGAAGTTCATTATTCCGATGCTGTTGCAGCCCATTTGGGATTGGTTTTGCGAGGCGGCTTATCTCGCCGGCTTGATCAAGTCGCCGAAGGTTCCTGTTAAATGGTCGCCGCCGCGCTTTTATTCTGCCGACCCTTTGAAGGACGTAAACGCGAAAATCAAAGAGGTCCGCGCCGGCTTCCGGTCGCATCCATCCGTCATCGCGGAGTCTGGCGAAGACCCCGATGAGGTGGTTGCCGAAATCGCCGCCTTCCAAAATAAAACAGACAAGCTTGGGCTTGTCTTCGATACGGACGCACGCCGGGTATCTCAGGCGGGCCAGTTGCAACAGGGATGGGATGACGACCCGCTCGACAGGACAGAAGAGAGCCAAGACGATGACGAAGCTTGAAGTCCGAAAGGCACCCACGAGTCTGCCGATGCAGTTTCGCGGCGAGGCTCTTAACAGCTCCATTGATGCCGAAGCGCGCGCGGTGACGCTGGCGTTTACAACGGGGGCGGCTGTCCGCCGGCTCCGTTACACCGGATGGGATACGGCCGTGCCTTTTGACGAAATTCTTGTCGTCAGCGAAAGGGCACTCGATCTCTCTCGTATGAATGCCGGCGCTCCCGTTCTCGACAGTCATTCCCGGTGGTCAACCTTCTCGCAGGTTGCCGTTGTGGAACGCGCATGGGTCGAAGGCGGCGAGGGCATGTGCACGATACGGTTTCCGAAGCCCGGCATTGATGCCGCCGCTGATCGCATGTTTGGGCTGGTCTCCGACAAGATCATCAAGAATGTGTCCGTCGGCTACTCCATCGACAAAATCCGAATCGAGGAAGCGCAGAAGAAGGGCGACGTTGAAAAGATTTTCGTGGAGCGCTGGACGCCGAACGAGGTTTCTTTTGTGACGGTGCCCGCCGATCCCGGCGCGCAGGTCCGCGCAAGCGAGGCAACCTTTCCCCTGCTTATTGGCGAGCCGGAAAGGCATCTGATCCGCGCCACCCGCATGCGAATGGCCGAAGCCGCGCTTCGATCCTCGGCATGAAAATTTCCGTAACGGCCGAAAGGTGGCAAACGGCAATTAGCTTCACGCCAATTGCTGCCATTCAGTCCAGAGTTAATCCAGCCCCGTTCAATCGATACCGAATACGCTCTGAATTCGGAGAGGCTGATACCGCCTCAATAAGATGGGCTATATTTCCATGCAGAACCGCCTGGATCACTGGGCCTATTTCTTCTTCAACCCTCCGAAGGGCTTCTTCATCCATTCGACATTGAAGGCGTTCATGCAGAATGAATTCCAATACTTTGTGCCGCAGTTGACTGCCCTGAAGGGCCTCGAGATCGGGCTTTTTGATGTAAAATTCAAAGCTATGTGTCGAAAAACCTGAATCGACCGGGAGCGAGAGAACCAAGCCAATGTCATCCTCAAAGACGCTGAGCTCCCATCCTCGGCCAAAGAGTTTTCTACGCAATTTTGTCACCAGCTACCTCAAGCTGCTTTGATAATGCTCCAAAAACGTGACCGCCCGCAATGGCCCGAACACGGTCATGGTTAAAAGACCAAAAGGAGAACCCGCAATAAATCGGTTGATTGCTGACCTTGCGGTTGGTGCGAGACAGCTGTTGGAATCGCTGAAGTCGCTGTCCCAGGGCCGCATTTCAAGAAGCTCCAATGCCGCCACATCCTATGGATGCGGCTTAAAGTTCAACTGACCTCGCCGTTTGGACGGTGAGTCCAGCTCAATCTCTGCTTTCCCATTTGAAAGTTCGCCGCCTGCGCTCCGCCGGGACGCAGGGCGACGGCGCTTGTTTTGCCCGGTACTCTACATAAGGAACCGCATGCCATGAAAAAGGCTGCATATGTTTTCGCGACCGTCGCCGCAATTCTTTGCTTCGGCCTCGCCTTCATCATCATTTCCGCCGATCCTTCTCACGCCTCGGCACTGATCGGTCACGACACCATTTTGCAGGGCGGCGGCTTAAGCCATATGCTCCAAGCCTCTCCGGCGATACTGGCATTGCGCAGCAAGTTGACCGACCTGACCAGCCGCGCCGAGAAAAAGCGGAGCGAACTGGTGGACGGCCTGTCGAGCGAGGCCGCTCGCGCTATCGAGCAGGACCATGCCGGTATCCTTGCGGAAATTGAACAAGTCCGCAGCGAGATTACCACGCTCGAAAACGCTGCACGCAACGCGCCGGTTACGCCGCCGCTCAATCATAATGCCGACGCCGAGCAGCAAGGCATTCTTGCCGAGCGCACGCGGTCGGCGACGATTGACGAACTCGCAGCCCGCGCGGGTGTTTCTGACTTCGGCCGCGAGCACATCCGCGCTGGCACGTCGGTAGAGGCTTTCCGCTCGGCGCTGTTCGAAAAGCTGTTCGACAAGGACCAGTCGGTTAAAACTGACAGCCATGTACGGGCGCAGGTCGGGCAGGATCAAAGCGAAACGATCCGCTCGGCCCGTATCGAAGCGCTTTCCTACGGGCTTGGCGCTCCCATGCCGAAGGACGGTCCATCTGCGGCTGCCCGGCAATTCACGGGACAGGGGCTTATCGACATCGCTGCCGATAGCGTCAATTTCCGTGGTCGCCGCATGCTGAACGCCCGTGACATCGACGACATTTTCACGCGTGCGTCGCATGCAACCTCCGACTTCCCGGCAATCTTCGAAGGTGCTGTGAACCGTACGCTTGAGCAGCGCTATGCGCTCGCGCAGCCGACATTCCGCAAGTTTGCCCGGAAGAAAAACTTCCGCGACTTCCGTCCGGATACGCTCGTTCGCGTCGGCGACTTCCCGATGCTGAAAAAGGTGCTGGAGAACGGTGAAATCAAATACGGCTCGTTCGGCGAGGGCAAGGAATCGGTGCGCGTATTCAGCTACGCCATCGCGCTCAACATCAGCCGTCCGATGCTCATCAATGACGACCTCGGCGCTATCGCCGATCTTCTGACAAGCTACGGTTCCTCGGTCGCGCTCTTCGAGGAAGTCACCTTCTATGCCGACGCCTACAATGGCAAGCTGGCAGATGGAAAGCCTATCTTCCATGCCGATCACGGCAATCTCGGCGCTGCCTCGGCGATCTCCGTCGATAGCGTCGGCGAGGGCCGCAAGGCCATGAGCAAACAGAAGACTATCGATGACAGGCCGATGCTGGCGAACCCGGCGCGCATCATGCTTGTCGGTCCCGATCAGCTCACGAATGCGGAAAAGCTGCTGGCCTCCATCACGCCGGCCACGGTTTCGACGGTCAACATTTTCTCGGGCAAATTCGAGCTTGTCGAAACTTCGCAGATCGAAGGGCCGGGCTGGGACCTCTTTGCCGATCCCGCGTCCGGTTCCAATTACCGCTGGGGCTATCTCGACGGTTACGAAGCGCCGCGCGTTCGCATGGACGAGCCTTTCGGTCGGCAGGGTTTCAGCATGTCGGTGGAACACGACTTCGGCTGCGGCGCGACCGACTTCCGCTTTGGCTACCATAATCCCGGCAAGCCGGCCTAACGCGGCATCGCGAAACAAAGGCGGGTCCTTCGGGTCCGCCTCACGTTTTCGTTGTTCATAAGGAACGATCACCATGAAAAACTATATCCAGCCCGGCGGCACACTCCCACTGACCGCGCCCGCCGATGTGAAGTCCGGCGAGGGCGTGCTTATCGGCAAGCTCTTCGGCGTTGCGGCACATGCTGCCTTGAAGGATGAGCAGGTCAACCTTGCCCGTGAAGGCGTCTTCGAACTTCCCAAGGTCGAAGCCCAGGCATGGGCCGAAGGGGTGCCGCTCTATTGGGACGCTGGTCTTGTCACGTCGGATAGCACGGGCGGCAAAGTCAAGATCGGCTATTCCGCCGGCATCGCCGCCAATCCGTCCGCCTTCGGCGACGTGCTGTTGCATCAGTAAGATGGTGGATTGGCGAAAACTGGAAGCGGCCGTTGATCGCAAGATTGGCGGCGCTTTTGGCGAGCGGGTGCGGCTTTCCTTCATGAAGGGAGGAAAGTCGGACCCGGAGCGCCCGCAAATCATCGTTCGCTGCGAAGCTCTCTGCGAGGGTGGCGACGATTCTAAACCGATAGGCGTTGGGCAGACCGGAGCGTTTCGCAGCCGGCTTGCGGCGGGGGAGGCGGAGCTTTTCCTAGACCGCAGCTCCTACGACGGCCCAAGACTTCAACCCGGAGATGCCGTTCGCGCGATAGATCGCAGCGGCGAACCCGTTTGGGAAATTAGCGCCATTAGCGACCGCTATAGCAACCTGATTGTCGCCGTTCTTCGGGAAAAGTGAGTGTGACGCATGTCTCTTGCCTGCATTGCAATCCGCATCGCCGCCGTCCAAGCCCTGAAAGGGCGAACGATGGTCGGCGAAAATGTGCTCGATAGCGAGATTGGCACGCTTGATATCGGCGCGGACGGAGCGTTGCGGACGCCCAAAGAGAAGCCGTTTATTTCGGTTTATGTCGGGGCATCCAAGGCGACCGATGGGCTGGACCTGCGTGCGTTCAATAAGAATGGGAATGTCGATATCATCTTTGAGGCCGGCATAGCCTCGCCGCACGTAGCGACAGACCCGGAGACGGATGAAAGCGTCATTTACGAGGGGCTACCTGCGACGGACGCGAATTTCGAGTTTCAGCTTGATATCACGATGCGGCAGATTAGCGACGTTCTTGCGGACCCCGATAACGAATGGTCGGAGCTATTCCGGTCCCTCAGTCTTCGCCTCGTTTCTGCGGAGCGGGATCGCATTGGCGCCGATGCGAACGGAACGCGGCTCGCTGCTCATAGAATGAAGCTGACCGCTGAAGTGATCGCCGATCCCATTCGCGGTACGCCTCTCGCCCCTGCTTCCCCCTTGGCGCGCTTCTTCGCTAAGTGTGAGGCTGATCTAGTTCCCAGCGCGCCGGACATGGCGAAAAACATCGCCCTTATGCGCGCGCAGGTTTCGGGCGATGCGGACGAGCTGCAAGCCGCTATGCGCCGATTTGGCATGATCTATAGCGAAGCGGATGCCATGTTGATGACGCCTGCATTTGAGGTGACGCGATGACGAGTCTCGTTGAACAGCTTTCGGACATGATGCACCGAATTGCCGAGCTTGAGCGCCGCAACCGCAATCGCCGTAGGAAAGGGACGATTGCTGAAGTCAGCGACGACAAGAGCAAGTATCGGGTCAAGCTGTCCGATCAGAACGGCAAACCCTACCTTTCGCCGTGGATCAAGGCGCGGACGCTTGCGGCGGGTGGCGTCAAGGTGGACGTGCTTTATCAGAAGGGCGAGCAGGTCGATGTCGTATCCGAAAGCGGAGACATGGCGGATGCGCAAATAGATTTCTCCACATACAGCGATGCCAACGCTCGCGAGAATAAGGATATGCCGCTGCATATCAAAATCGGCGATACCGTCGTGGAAGCCTCGGCCGATCTGGTCAAGGTGACAGGCGCAACCGTTATTGTTCAATCGCCGAATGTGCAGCTTGGCGGCGAGGGCGGCAAGAAAGTCGCCCGCATCGGTGATAGGGTCGATGTCGGGACCGGCTCGTCAAAGGGCCTTTGGCCTATTGTCGAAGGCTCGTCCAGCGTCTTCGCCACCGACTAAGTTCGGCTTTTACATTTCGCCATTGGAATAGATGGCTCTGAAAAAGTGGCGTTCGTATTTAGCATACATCGCCGTTGCCCACTCGCCGATTGCGATCTGCTGTTGAGAAACGGCGCTCCCATAGTCCTTTATATATCGCACATCGCCGTTATCGAGCTGTTCGCTACCATGAATGACGCGAGGCGTCATTTCGGTAAATCGTATATACAGAAACGCAAACATAAGAAGATGGACCTTTCCAATCTTCCTAGTATAGGACGCGATCTCCTCAACGCTAGAATGCACCGCGCAAAAGTCGGCCAACCTTCGTGCCCGCTCAAGCTTCACGAACAAGAGAAAAAGGTGCTTGTCGCTCAAAATTACTCGGCCATTCGCGGAGCTGTGAACGCCATGCGTGAGCAGTTTTTCTTTGGTGAACGCATAAATTGACATCGGGAAACAGATCAAAGTTGGTGTAGCGGTCGCCTGCGTTTGGTGCTGGGAGGGTGGGAGCAACCCGTCTGCTCCTTTCGGAGCCGCAGCTTTTCCCCTCGCCAAGTCTAATCTCCCGGCTTGGCTGAGGGCATTTCACTCTTATCAACGCAGCTAATGGCTGTGCAAGCTTAGGTCCCAAATCCATGCAGAAATTCAAGGTTCGCACCGGCTGCGAGATCGCCGGGCAATTGCGCGCGTCTGGCGAAATCGTATCGCTGACCGCCGATCAGGCGCGGGAGCTTGCTCCGCCGTTCGGCAATGTCGTTTCACCTGTCAAGCAAGAAAGAGGTGCGGACCATGCCGGATTCGGCGGGACTAAGCGTCGCAAGCGGCAGGTCCCTTAGCAATTGGGGCCATGTCGAGCAGTCGGTGCGCAAGATATTGAAAACCCCAAAACGGTCGCGGGTCATGCGCCGAAACTTCGGCAGTGACTTGCCGGAATTGATCGACGCGAAGATGACGCGCCGTAATGTTCTGGCTGTCTATTCCGCAGCGGCACGCGCAATTCTCGAATGGGAGCCTCGCTATCGTATGTCAGCGGGCAGGGTCACACGGGCGGAAGCGGACGGCTCGATTACCCTCGAAATCTTCGGAACCTATTACCCACGCGGCCATCGCGGCGACTACTCCATTTCGGAGAGCGCAAGCATCCGCGTCATCTATAGCGGGGCCTGACCATGGCTATTCACACGCCTGATATTATCGACGTTTCGCGCCTGCCGGAACCCGATGCAATCGAAAAACTCGATTTCGAGGCGATCCTTGCGAGCCGCATGGCGGACTTCGACAAGCGGGCGCTACAAGCCGGTTTCGATTACGACGTTGGCGACCTAGAAACCGATCCTATCAAGATCGATCAGGAAGTGCATGCGTTTCGCGAAGTGCTGATGCGCTCGCGGGTGAATGACGGCATCCGGTCGGTGCTGCCGGCCTTTGCAAAGGGTGCCGATCTGGACAACGCGGTTTCCCGTGCGAACGTTGTGCGCATTGTCACCTTGGACGAGCGCGGCAACATCAGCTTTCGCGAAGACGACGACGCCTTGTTGCGCCGTTATCTGGCAAGTTTCGATGCGCCGGCTGCTGGGTCGGAAGACGGCTATCTTGCCGCTTCCCTGAAAGCTTGGCCGCAGGCGCATGATATACGCGTCGTCAACGGCGGTGCCGGCAAGGTTCTCGTCTATCTGCTCGGTGCTGCCGGGTCGCCGGCTCCGGTGGACGCTGTGTTCTCGGTTGCAAAGGCGCTCGACGCGAAGCACGTTCGGCCGCTTACTGACGATGTGACCGTTTCGGCGGCGCAGATCGATCGCTACACACTCTCGGCAACACTTATCGTGCCGCGTGGCCCGGATCCTGCGCAGGTTGTTGATACCGCGGTTAAGAGTGTCAGAGCTTTCGGCGTCGCCCGATACCATATCGGGGCCGAGGTCCCGGCCTCAGCACTTCTGGCTGCGGCTTACGTGCCGAACGTGATGCGTATCGAACCTGTCACGGTTGCCGACCTGCCGGCGCGTGCGAACGTCGCGCCATATCTGACGGATATCAATCTGACGTATCGGGTGCTGATGTGATCGCGGCGGAAACGCATCTGCTGCCGCAAAGTTCGGAGCCAATGGAAAAGGCGCTTGCGGCGGTCGGCGAGCGCACGGAAGCGATTGGGATCGATTGGCAAGCCTATCTCGACCCGATGCGTGCGCCCGTGCACTTCCTGCCGGTCCTTGCTCATGCGCATTCGGTCGATATCTGGAATCCGAAATGGCCGGTGCATCATCAGCGCCGGGTGATCGCGGATGCTATCTATCATCATCGGATCAAGGGCACGCTTGCCGGTCTCGAAGCTTACGCCGGGATAGTCGGAAGCGAGATCATTCGCGCGATCCGGCCGCCCGGTACGTTCTTCCTATCGGGGGGCATGTCGGAAGAGCAGCGCGCGGCGCTTGCCGACCGCATGCCGCAAATCCGCATCTACAGCCGCGCTCTGCGGTCGAGTGCCGGCAAGCGGCTTTTCCTGTCGGCTCGATCCTATTCCGCCTTGGGTGCATCCTTCGTCGCCGACAGCAAGGCGGCGGAGCGAATGCGTCCGCGCATCGCCTTCTTTGAAGCCGGGCTAGAACAGCCGATCAATGTCGAAGAGGTGACGGACATCATTCCGGGCCTTGGCTACGCGATGTATGAGCGAGCCTTGCTGCGGCGAAAGCGTCGGCGTTCTGTCACCTATCTCGGCGGAACGCTGCGCTTTTGGGTGACGCTCGATCACAATCGGTCTGTCGCTGCCTATCGTCGTGCGAACGGTTCGCCCCCGGTCATCCGTTATGGGATGCGGCCGGCGACGGTCCAGCCAGAAGCGCAATACGGCCGGGCGGAAGCGGGCAGGGCGGCATTTTTCGGCCGTCCGCTCCACCGCCGATACTGGTCGAACATGCGGTCTGAAACGCGCGTCTTCGAGCGTATCGTGATTTGGGACCCGGAAATGGTGCCGCGCCGAAGGGGAGCTTCCTACTTGGGCGTTAGCCGCTTCGGGGTTGCTCCCTTCACGGCTGAACTCGTGGTGCATGCGCCATCGATCCGGCCCCGCCGCGCCTTTGCCATTGGCGGCTATTTCGGGAAGTTCTTCGCCGCGTCGGATGGCGAGAAATATCGTGAAACCCTGCGCGCCCTTCGCGCCGCGAAATCGGCGCGGGATACCATCCTCATCAACACCAAAACATTCCGCAGCCCGCAGGCTGGTCAGCT
>JGI24740J21852_10000192_pt1 | contig 25105 bp, 23 predicted proteins | sample KBSCornC6_FD_21852 | JGI IMG/M metagenome (IMG submission 21852) | reverse complement strand
CGAGCGATCGCACGATGGGCCGGGGCAGACCATTTACGACCGGCGCCATTATCTGGCGGTCGTTCAACGCAAGCCCGGCGCCTTGCGCAACCAACCTCAGCTTCAGCGAGTGGGCCAGCGTGTTCGGCGACGCCAAGATGACCACGGCGCTCCTCGATCGGCTCACCCATCACTGCCACATCCTCGAAACCGGGAACAACAGCTTCCGGTTCAAGAATAGATCGGCTCAGAAGCCCAAAATCAGAAAGGAGAAAGCCCCAGCTTGACCCACCAATGAAAACCGAAACATAATCACAAGGTGGGTCACTTCTCAGCAGCAATCAACAGCCTAGGTGATCAGCGCCGAGCGCCGCGCGGACCTCGTCGGGCACGGGAAGCGCCTGAAGGCGACCGGCCTCGTCAACGGTTGCCCAAACACGCTTCTCAGAAGATTGTACCGACTCTCCTGCTGCGTTCGATAGTTGATGCCGGACATCAAAGCTGCTGCGCCCCCAGCGAGCGATGAATGACAAGATTGTGATAGAGTCGCCAAACCGATTTGGAGAACTGAACGCGGCACTCGTGTCGATCATGGGATAGCCGATGATACCAAAGCGAGTGAATGCGGTCGCCGGCTCAAACCCGGCGGCCGCGAATAGCGCATCTGTCGCCGCGTTGAACATACGAAAGTAGTTTGGGTAAAAAACTATCCCCGCAGGATCGCAGTCTCCCCACTCAATCTGCAAACGTATCAAGTTTTTGAAGGGTTGATTAATCATCGCTTCTCGACTTTCGTATAATGCTGAGAGAGACTAAAATCACTCACTAGGTCACGCATGTTTTCGAACTGCGAGACGAAGTCGCGATAGACTTAGCCAAATATGGGTTTTTGCCGTTGCTCGGCTCGACAAGGTATCCCACCCCGACCACGATGAATTGGATATGACGGTCGCTAAGAGTACCAATCGGCGAAACATTTTCAAATTGTCTGCTCACCATCGCACGATCCTCGGAAGAGACATCAGAGCGATGCCTAGCAATCAGCTCTTACCGCTGAGCCAAGCCCAACATGTCACGAGCCTCGGATGCGGATGCATGCTCAAGCCCGAGCTCGTGGATGATACGGACGGTGCGCGCCACGAGTTGTTCATTGGTCGCCAATTCGCCTCGGGAATAGTAGTTGTTATCTTCCAGCCCAACGCGAACGTGACCGCCCAGCAGTATGGCTTGAGTGGTTGCCGGCAACTGAGCAGGGCCGATTGCCGAGACGCAGAATATTGACTGCGGGGGCAAGGCCGCAATCATTGCGGACAGAATGTCGTGACTATAAGGCATAGCGCCTTGGAAGCCCTTGTCTGCCCCTAGCACCATATTGATGTAGTAAGGTGGCTTGTCATAACCTTTTTGGATCAGCCGAGTCACATCTTGAAGGATATGGGTGGGACTAAAGACTTCCCATTCCGGCTTGATGCCTTTCTCCACCATACGCTTCACCAGCGTCTCGCATCTCGATGGCGTTGTAGTGACGATAATCTCTCGGCCGCCATGGACATCGACGAAGGTCATACCGTCAAAGGTGGCCATCTCCGCCCCCGCGTCACAACCTCTCAAACGCTCATCAAAGTTCGACTCGAACAAACCGTCATCTCGGGCGATCAGCATGTCGCCGTTCGACCCACCGCCAGTAGAATTGTTGATGATTATATCACATTTCTGCCGGATCTGCTGGTTAATGTCACGATAGATATCCGGGTTGCAGGTTGCCTCATCATCGGGCCGGCGAGCGTGTAACGCTGCAATAGCCGCTCCTTCCTTATATGAAAGGAGAACTGATTGGGCGATTTCATCCGGTTGCGTTGGCAGATTGGGATTTTGTTGCTTTGATGCCATTCCGCCTGTGGGCGCTACGGTAACAATTACCTTTGTTGCAGCTGTGTTGTTCATGCGCACCCCCAAAAAGAGCTAGTTGCTCAGTCCTCGTGATCTGCTCGCACCGAATGGACCGATCGGTTTGTTCGTGGATTAAAGCCGCTACCGCCATATCCGACCGGAGGTGGAGCGAAGCGGAACCGGAGGCCGGATATGGCGGTGAAGCCGTTCCCGGGGCCGGTGGTCGGTAGCCCAGGCTGTTGTGCCGGCGCGCGGCGTTGTAAAGTCGCCGCCATGTATCGATCAGCACCGTGGCTTCGGCGAGGCTGTAGAAAATCTCGCCATTGAACAGTTCGTCGCGAAGCGACCCGCTGAAGCTTTCGTTATAGCTATTCTCCCATGGTGATCCCGGTGCGATGTAGAGCGTCTTCACGCCGATCTGCCGCTGAGATGGCTCGCATATTTGGTGGCAGCCCGCCAACTGTGTCGCGGATCATCCCATCCAGACAGGCTGGGATCGGCTGACTGGGAGCGTCCGGATCCGATTCCGCGTCGCTGCGAAGATCGCGTTCGTGATCGCCGGCGCGATGGCCGCAGTTCCGATTTCACCCACTCCTCCCGGATCTTCCGCGCCTTCCACTATGTGAACGTCGACGTTCGGAGCATTGACCATTGTCAGGATCGGGTAGTCGCTATAGCTCGCCTGCTCCACACGACCATTTGCAACGGTGATTTCGCTCATGAGAGCAGCGCCGGCGCCAAAGATGACGCCGCCCTCGATCTGCGCGCGTACCATGTCGGGGTTAACCGCCCGGCCGCAGTCGATTACCGCCACGACACGCCTCACACGCACTTCCTCCTTGGGCTCGATGGAAACTTCGGCGACCAGTGCGATGTAGCTCCCAAACGCGTTCGCCAGAGCGATCCCGCGTCCCCGCCCGGCGGGCAGCTTCGCGCCCCATCCCGACTTCTCAGCCGCCAGACTGAGCACCTCGCGCGCGCGTGGATCGGTTAAGATGGAGAGGCGGTACGCCACTGGGTCCTGCCGCGCTGCCGTCGCGAGTTCGTCGACGAAGCTCTCGATCACGAACAGACTTCGGGTGGGGCCCACTCCGCGCCACCAGCTGGTGGGTAGGCCGCATTCGACCCGAGCAAACTCGACCCTCAGATCCGAGAGAGCGTAGACCGGCTGAGCCGCGCACTCGACCGCGTCGCTGTCCACCCCCTTGAACGCCTCCGGATAGAGGCGGGCCATGATCGATGATCCGGCGATGCGGTGGTTCCACGTTGTCGGCTTGCCCGCGGCATCCACCGTCGCCCAGATACGATCGCAGTAGGCAGGGCGGTAGAGATCGTGCTGCATGTCCTCCGCGCGCGTCCAGATGACCTGTAACGGCTCCTTGACCACCCGGCCGATCTCGACGGCCCGGATTATTCCGTCGGTCTCGAGACGTCGGCCGAAGCCACCGCCCATGAGGTAGACGTGGATGCGGACCTTGCCGATGGGCAATCCCAGCAGTTTGGCGACGGCCTGTTGCGCATCGGTGGCGACCTGGGTCCCAGTCCACACGTCACATCCGTCGGCGGTAACGTGGACCGTGCAGTTCATCGGTTCCATCGGAGCGTGGGCGAGCAGGGGCTGCTGATAGACCGCTTCGATCCGCCGCCCGTCCGCCTTGCCGGGTTCGCCCACGCTACGTGCGACAGCTCCTGGGCGCGTCGTCGCCTCTGCCAGATCGGCATAGATCTCTGCGGTATTCAGTTGGGCGAGCGGCCCGCTTGACCATCCGATCTCCAGCGCCTCAAGCCCCTTCTGTGCTTGGGGCATGCTGTCAGCAATCACCGCCACCGCGTCCGGAAGGCGCACGATCCGGATCACCCCGGGTACGGCAAGCGCAGTCGACTCTTTGACGCTCTGAAGGCGGCCGCCGAACTCCGGCGATTGCGCCAAAGTAGCGATCTTGCGGGCGGGAATGGCGGCATCGATGCCGAAGACCGCTGTCCCGCGGACTTTTGCTGAACCCTCGATACGCGGCAGCGACTGACCGACCAGGCGGAACTTGGTTGCGTCCTTCAGAAACACCTTGTCGGGGTGGGGAAGTCGCGATGCCGCTTCGACCAGTGAACCGTAGGCCGCACGCCGTCCACTCGCCGCGTGCACCACGTCACCATCGCGCGCGGTGAGGCTGCCAACCTCGACCTTCCATTGTTGTGCGGCGGCCTGGATCAGCATTTGCCGAGCGGTGGCGCCTGCCTCCCGCATCGGCTTCCAGCCTTCCCGGATCGACGTAGATCCTCCTGTTGCCTGTACGCCGAAGCGCTCCTTGTCCGCGGGAGCCTGTTCGATCCGCACAGAATCGAACGGCACCTCCAATTCATCGGCGATGATCGCGGCTAGGCCAGTCTGAGCCCCCTGCCCCATCTCTATCTGCGCCATCGTCAGCGTGATGCGCCCGTCCTGTGTGATCCGTATCCAGGCGGACGGCTCGAACGACGTCGGCGTAGAGCTTCCAACTGCGAGCCCCTTCGGCGGCGCCGCCGCGATCCGCACCGGCACGAGGAGCCCGACGGCGCCCCAAGCGGCGGCCTTCAGAAGGGTGCGGCGCCCGGTTTCCGTCAGGTGCTCTTCGCTCATCGGACAGTCCCCCCGCGTGCTGCACGATGGATGGCGGCCCGTATTCGCGGATAGGTGCCGCAGCGGCAGAGGACTGTCATCTCGCTGTCGATCTGCTCGTCGGTCGGATCGGGAATGCGCCGGAGCATCGCAATGGCGGACATGATCTGCGCGGGCTGGCAGTAGCCGCACTGCACGACCGCCAGGTCCAACCAAGCCTGCTGAACGCGTTTGCCGAGCGCATCCTGGTCAACACCCTCGATCGTCCTGACCGCCATGTCGCCGACAGCGGAAATCGGCGTTACGCATGAACGCACTGCTTCCTCGCCAAGATGCAGGGTACAGGCGCCGCACTGCCCAACCCCGCAGCCGAACTTCGTGCCTTGAAGCCCAAGCTGCTCGCGGAGAGCCCAGAGTAGCGGCGTGTCCTCGGACGCTTCGACTGAACGAGTCGCGCCGTTCACGGTGATCGCGTACTTCATCGCATCTCCTTGGCCGGCCGCGAAGCGGCCAGCGATCCATACATGCCCCGCAGATCCGCCGGCGCGGAGCAGGTCCGGATGAGGCCGTCCACGATCTTGCGCCGTATACGTACGAGTGAGGCGCCCGGCGTAAGCGGCTCCTTCCGCAGACGGGCAACCTCCGCCGCGTCGAACCGCAGCGCACCTTCGGGAGCGCTGGCCCCGCCGAGTCCGAAGACCACGAAGTTCATCAGCTCGGCAAGTTCTTCATTGTCACTGATAGGTGCATGCGAGACGTTCGGCAGGCGGATCAGATAGGCGCGCCCCTCGGCCGTGCAAAGGAAGTACCCCACCCTGCCACGCAGCTGCGGCACCTGCGCCGGAGCCGAACTACCTTGGATGCCGTGGCACCCCGCGCAGTGTTCGACGTAGCTGGACCTAGCGGCACCGAGTGATGACGCCGCCAAGGTCGGCAGACCGACGACGGCGGACAGGCCCGTGACGAGTGCGACGACCGCTGCGACGACCGCAAGCCGTCTGCTTCGGGTCAGCGCCGACATGGCTCTATGCCTATCATTCGGCCGCGCCTACCAGCACTGCAGTGGAGCAATGGTATTCCATGCTTGATACGCCGAAGCACCAGATGATGTCGTTGTTGCTCTGCGGACGATACGTCTGCAGTTCTCGGTCCGTTCCGTCGCAGGCGCACTGACCACATTGAGCGGCTCCACAGCAGTCGCGATAGGCGATCAGATATGCCTTGCCATCGGCTGGATTGACGCAGGTTCCGACCCATGCCGTCGGTGAAGGCTCGGTTCCTGGCGGACAGGTATGCAGACCGCCGCCGCAGCAGGTGCACAAATCACCATCGATCGCGCAGTACCGCCAATAGTCGCATTGTAGTTCATCCGTGGTCTGCGCGCGGCGGGCGAACGCGGTCTTTGCCTGGACTGATCGGTCTTTTGTCGACGCGTGGGCGCGACTGACGGGGAGTAGGGGGAAGACGGGTGCGGCGACTGCTGCGGCACCTAGCTTCGCCAGCAGTCCTCGGCGGGAGGTCCGCGCCGCGATCCCACGCGCGAAGCGCTCCATGATCGAGGGGCGGCTCGGGCTCTTCATACGCTCAACCTTCCTGAATCAATCTCTTGCGACGGCGACGCATCTTGCTGATGATCTCCCCCTGTACGCGTACGAAGGAAGTCCTGCACCGACGCATGGCCACTGTCGCGGGACACGACGAGGCTCTCCAATTGCTCCCGACTGTTGACCAGCCCCTTGGCGACGATCAGTCCACGATCGTCCAGCAGCAGCGCGTGCGGGAGCTTGTCGACGCCGTAGGTCATTCCCAGCTCTCGGCTATTGACGAACGGATGGTCCGCAATGCCGTAGCGCGCGACGAGGGCACGCTGCTCGTCGTCCTCGCCGTCGCCGGCGAATACGACGTCCAGCCGCTCGGAGCGTCCGAAGCGTACCGCGATCGGGATGAGCTTGCGGCAGATCGGGCAACGCGACGATACGAACAGCACAAGTCGTCCGGTCCCTGCGGGCAACGGGCCGCCGATCGTGATCGCCGTCCCGTCCAGTGCCTCCAAGAAAAGCCGCGGCGCCGCGCTGCCGACCGAAGGTCCGCTGGCCGCGGTCAGTGCTCCGATCGGCGCGACACGTTCGAACAGGATGCCGACCTGCCTGGTTAGTGCGATTCCCGCGAAGACGAGCAGTGCCAGCACGATCCAGACGAGTAACTGCGAGACGAGTAGGACGGTGATCATTGAATGTTCCACGCGCTTCGGGTCGAGCGGGTCGGACGCGCGATCAGCGCCAATACCAAGTCGACGAGGATGTGAAGGCCAAACAGAAGCAGTCCAGCTACCAAGCAGTTGGCAAGCGCCAGCCCGCCGAGCCCGTCGGGCGCCGCGAGGACGAGGGCGGCTGTCCCTGCAAGCACGCCGTTACGGAGCACGAGCAGCCTGGAGATCGCCTGCGAGGCGAATCCGCTGCCGCAACCACAGTCGATCTGGGTCCGCCCCCGGCGGATGTTGATCTCCATCGCAGTCGCGAAGAGCAGCAACAGCGCGACCGCCGCCGCCGCGCCAGCGGGACGGAGCGGTTCGATCCAAAGTGCTCCGGCAATTGCGAGTTCCAGGAACGGCAGCACCATCGCCACTGGTGCGACGAGAACGCCGGGCAGCAATCGATAGCCCGCCACGGCGCGTTCGAATATCGCCGGATCGCGCAACTTGGACACCCCTGCGGCAGCGAAGATCAGACTCAGGCAAGTGCGCAAGGCGAGGCCAAGCGCAGCCAACATGAGCACCCCGAGCTCGATCACCGGCCACTCACGCTAATCATCCCGGCTCCGATCTCCTCTAGCCCGTGCTTCTCCTCGTAGGTCGTGGCATCGAGGACGATCAGCTTGCCCTTGCCGGCCAGGAACAGCAGCGGCTTGTCGTCCTGGGTGACCTGCATGTAGGTGATCGGGTCCTTCAAGGCCCTGCGGGCGATCAGCTTGCGCGTGCCCGCGTCCAGCACCCAGAGCTCAGTGCCATCCGCCTTATGCGACCAGAATTCGCCCAGGTGCATCAGCACGAATAGGCGTCCGGTTGCCGAATGGTAGGATAGCAGCTGCCGACCGCCAGGAAGCCAGCCGCTCGTCAACGGAACGGTCGAACCCCGCGCCATCCCCCCGGCCTCCTGTATCGACCAGGGCTTCTGCATCGCGCCCCCGCCTGGTCCGATCATCGTCTCGTAGATCAGGCCGCTGTAGCTTAGGAAGAAAGCCTTTCCGGTCGACCGATCGACGACGCTATTGTCGAATATGGGGTCGTTGTCAGCGTCGAAAAAAGGTTCGGATGAGGTAACTACAGCCTTCCGTCGTCCATCAAGCCGGATCGTCGCCAACGTGCCGTCGCCGCAGAGCGATGCGACCGCCCCGCCTGCCCCCGCGAAGGCAAGCGCGCAGCCCGGGATTTCGACGGAACTCACCAGCCTTCTGCGAGCAAGATCAACGACGTGTAGCGCTGCCGCCGGGGTCATGTCGTAGATATATGCTAGGTTGCCGTCCGCGGAGATTGCAAGGTTCTGCACGCGGTTTCCAGTCAACAGTCTACCGGGAAGCGGTATTTCGTGGAGAAGCTTCAACGTGCGGGCATCGTATACGCTGACCATGTCCTGGCGGGTGCCGCGGTTGCCCTTCGTCCAGATAGTTTCCGCTACATAGACGAAGCGGCGACGCGGATCGATCGCCACATTCGACAGAGGTATGGTATGGATCGTGGCGAGCATCTTGCCGGTGTCGCCGTTGATTAGACGCGTGCCATTGCCCCATGCGCTCATCACGAAGGCCAGATGGTCGCTCATCGTCGGCAGCGTGGCGATGTCGCTTTCCTCGACTTCGGGCACCGCAGCAGGTTCGGACGTCGCAGCTGCTGGAGCTTGAGCCCCTGCAGATCCTTGCACCATCAGCGCCACCAGCGCCACATTCGTCAGTAAACCGATCATCCGCACCTGCTCACACCCTCCGCCCGACCTCAAAGGCTCGGGCCGCAGCTGCAACCGCTCGAACCAGTCCGAACCGAGATCCGGTTATGCTGCCACGATTCCTGCCGAAGACGAGCCCCGCGAAAACACCGTGCCCCCATGGTCGTCTGGTCGAGCGAGATAGAACATATCGGCCGATCACAGACAAGGCCTTTGACCCTCCAAAGTGTTGTCGGATCAGCACCGGCTGGAGCCAGCTTACGATGCCGACAGTCTGTGCGCGCCGCGTCGCATTTGACGGGCCGCTGTCGATGGTCCGCGAGTAGAGTCGTGCACCTCGGTCAGCGTTGCTCGGACGGCGCCACCGGGTGACGATTAGGTCGCACCATCTGCAGTGCGAGCTATGGTGTTGCACTTCGCCACGTGCTGAGATGCGCACCGTTCGAAAGACGGCCTGACGCAGCCCGGCCCTCCAGGCCGACGACCGAGCCGAAGGGCTGTGCGTTGTGGGCTGCCAAGGCGCGCCCGACGCGAGCTGAACTGCGCTTCGGACGATGATGTTGTGAGGGGGGCGTTATCTATGATCTTGGTCCGCGCGACTATCGCGGCTTTGCTGATTTCCGCGACTGCGTCGGTCGCTCAGCCGCCTCTTCCGCCCGTCGCCAGCTACAATCGTGAAGCCAAAGGTACTCAGCCCTTCTGGGGCCGGCGGCTGACCGGCTACCTCACCGCCCGCGACGGGACGCGCCTGCGGTACAGCGCGCTGCTTCCAAAGGGCAGTGGTCCGTTCCCGGTGATCATCAACTACAGTGGTTACGATCCCGGAGCTATCGGCGGCTCCAGCTACCTGAACAACGACACAGCGATGTCGGTCAATCTCGACAGGACGCTCGTCGAGCGAGGTTATGCGGTGGTGGGGATCAACGCCCGGGGCACAGGTTGCTCCGAAGGCGTATTCGAATTCCTGGGGCGGGAATACGGTCGCGACGGAAGGGACGCGGTCGAGTTTCTTGCGACGCAGCCCTGGTCGGACGGTAAAATCGGCATGGCCAACTGGTCATGGGCCGGAATGTCCCAGCTCGCCACCGCGTCTGAACGACCGCCGCACCTGAAGGCCGTCGCTCCGGGCATGGTGCTGGGCGATGCACGTCTCGACAGCTGGGCGCCCGGTGGCGTGCCCTCCCCAGCCTTCGTCGCTGGTTGGTGGCGGTTCGTGCACTCCAGATGGACGGCGGTGCGTGCGAGTGCCGAAGCCGAAGGAGACCGACAGTGCATGGCCCAAGTGGACCTCAATCGTAAGACCGCCGAGGCGAACAACCTCTCCAACGTGATCATCCGCCACCCGCTTCGCGACGACTACATTGATCAGCGAGCTTTGGCGCTGCGCACGTCCAATATCGAAGTTCCGGTCCTGTCCATGGAGGCCTTCCAGGACGAGGCGGTCACCTCGCGGGAAGGCTATTATCAGGAGACGCTGGATCCCGAGAAGCTGTGGTTCCTCCAGGTCAACGGCCCTCACGACCTCTACGAGTCTACCTGGTTCCGACGGATCCTGATTTCGTTCTTCGACCGTTTCGTCAAAGGCGATCGCAACGGCTTCGAACGGGAGCCGCACGTTCGGGTCTGGTCGGAGAGCAGCGGCACCGGCGACGGCCATGCGAAGTTCGAGAGCCTCAAGCCGGGCTTCGAACTGACTTCGTCCNAGTTTCCGATGGCGGTGACGCCGGTGCGCTTCACGCTGGGGGCTGGCAACTCNCTGACCGAGAATGGATCGCCGAGCGGCGAGCCGGACAACTACGCCTACCCGATCCCCGGGCCGACGGTCACCACCAAGAACGGGACCGAAGANTGGGGCGCGCAGCCCGCCGAGTGGCGCCGGGGCAGCGTAGCCTACACGTCTCCGCCATTCGCACGGACGATGATGTTCTACGGCTCCGGCAGTGCAGACCTTTGGGTATCGGCGTCGACAACGGATGTCGACTTGCAGGTCACACTGACAGAGGTACGTCCGGACGGTCAGGAGATGTTCGTCCAGCGCGGCTGGCTGCGGATGTCCAATCGCGCGCAGGATGACGGCAGGTCGACCGACTTGCGTCCGTTTCCGATCGATCTTCCGGAGACGATGCAGTCGCTAACACCCGAGCAGCCGGCGCTGGGACGGGTCGAGTTGAACAAGTTCGCCCATCCGTTCCGCAAAGGTTCGCGTCTACGCATCTGGATCGACACGCCGAGCGCATGGGGCGGCTACGGCTTCTCGCCTATATCGCAGCCTTCAACCGTGAAGATTTGGCACGATGCCACGCACCCATCCCGCCTCGTGCTGGGAGCGGTTGACAGCCGGCCGGTACCTGCCGCACGCCCCAACTGCGGTACCGTAATGATGCAGCCTTGCCGCCGTGATCCTCTCGCGAGCGGTGCGAACTAACTGTTGGGGCGCAGGAACAGGAGGTTGGAATGCAGTCTCGGGAAGAGCTAAGCCGTCGGTCCATTCTGCTCGCGGGGAGCCAGACGGCGACCGCCGTCGCAATCCTGGCGGGGGCGGGCGCGGAGGCGCTGGCTGCGCCCGATACCAGGACGGCGCTTAAGGATTACGATCCGATCAGGACTGAACTTGTGATGGATCTTGTGGTGACGTGCAGTTCGCCCGAGAAAATGGCGCCGTCCAGCGCGAGCAAGGACGGTAACCGCGACAGCATTTGGCCGATCATCGGCGGTCGCTTCCAGGGTCCCGGCATCAGCGGCACCGTCATTCCCGGCGGCGGCGACTTTCCCGTGGAGCGACCCGACGGAGCCGTCGTCATCGACGCCCTGTACCGCCTCAAGACCACCGATGGGGTCACTATCATCATCCACAACCGAGGCCTGGGCTATTCGAACGACAAATACCGTCTGGTCCCCGAGTTCATCGCACCGGTGGGCAAATACGACTGGCTCAACAAGTCGATCTTCCTCTGCACTCTGGTCGATCCGGTGCCCACTCACATGGCGCTAGCCAAGGGTCCAAATGAGAACGACCGCCTGCTTCAGGTCCACCGTGTCCTCTGAGCCCGACGAAGGTGATCGCGGGCGGCGTCTAAACACGTCGCGACACTTGGCTAAGGTAGATTGTTCGAATGTCACAACATCTGCGGAAGGCATGACGATGAGGGGTTTGGACGCAGCCGCACAGCTGCTGGGAAGAGCGGTGCTGCCGCTCCTATTCGTTACCGCCGCCTGCCAAGCCGACACCCAGACCGAAAGGCCGATGGCTGCAGGAGAGCGTGTCCTGAATCTCTTTGTCTGGTCCCCTCACCCTCCGACCGTGGGTGGAATGGGCAGCGCAGACCATTATTTGGCCGAAGGCACGATCGAGGGTTTCGAAAAAGCGACAGGGATCCAGGTCAAGGTCGTCAATTACGCGACCGACGAGGAGATGGGCCGACAGTTGGCGGAGGGAGCCGCATGGGCCGACCTGATCATTCCGTCTGATTCCGCCTACCCGGATCCGATCGCCCGGGGCTACTTCCGCAAGCTCGACAGAAATCTGATCCCCCGGCTGAGCAACGTCGATCCTGCCATCGCTCGGAAGGCCGCAGTGTCCGATCCGGAGAATGCTCATTCCGTGGTACATATGTGGGGAGCCGTCGCGATCGGCTTTGATCCGGCGAAGGTCCGCACTCTCGTTGCGGACGATCCGACCGTCAGTTGGAAGCGCTTCTTGGATCCCTCGGTCCTGAAGACACTAAGAAGCTGCGGAGTCATGCTGCCGGGATATCCGGACGAGGCTTACTCGGTGGCGCTACTGGCGCTGGGCCGTTCGCCTGACAGCACCGATCCCACCGACATCGACGCCGCGACCGACCTTCTGAGCCGCGTCGCGCCTTACGTGCAGTTCGGCTTCCCGGAAGCTAGGGACCTTCAGAGCGGCAAGCTGTGTGCCGCGGCTGGCTATGGTGGCCAGATGCGTTCGGCACCAACATCGCCGTCATCGAGGGAGATCCGGATCGTGATCCCGCGTGAAGGCTCCCGCATGTGGTTCGACAGCTACCTTGTACCTGCAAACGCGCCGCATTCCGCCAATGCCCATGCCTTCATCGACTACATGCTGGATCCGAAGGTCAGCGCGTCCACCACGAACCATACGGGTTACGGAACGATCAACCGGCTTGCCGCGCCCCACATCGCCGCAGACCGTAGACACGCCCCCGACGTGGCGCCGTCGCCCGAAGGCGTCGAGCGATTAGTGCCCACGTCTCCCGCGGCCGTGAAAGCGCGAGCCTCACTAGTCGAAGCTGGCTGGAAGAAGATCACTGCGGCGCAGTGAAGATGCGGGTCGTGCGCGCGTGAATGCGGAGGAAGAGACGGTGATCAGAACTCACCGCATCTGAGATTCAAGGCACCGCGGCATGGACATTTTCGCGTTGTCGCCCACCGCACCTCAGCTAACCTTAAACAAAGTCGCTTGAAGGAACCGAAGATGCGTTTCCGCTTGGCCATGCTGCCACTGATGTTCGCCGTGGCTCCTGTCCACCTCTTTGCGCAGATGCCAGGCGCGGCTGATCCTAAGCGGATCACGGCAGGAACCTACTCCATCGATCCGAACCACACGCAGGTCACCTGGAAGGTCAATCATCTGGGCTTCAGCATGCTGCAGGGCCAATTTGGTGCCTGGGGCGGCACGCTGAGGCTGAGCCCGGCTGATCTCGCCGCTGCGAAGGTTGATGTCACGTTCGACATGACTCAGCTCAGGACCAGCTTTGCAGCGTTCACAAAGCATCTGAACAGTTCGGACTTCTTCGACACGGGGAAGTTCGGCACCGCCACCTTCGTCTCGAGCTCAGTCCGTCCGGGCCCGAACAACACTGCCACGATTGTCGGCAATCTCACCATCAAGGACGTCACCCGGCCGGTCACACTGCAGGTGAAGCTGGTCGGCGCGGGCGACAATCCGATGGGTGACACGTTCGACGTCGGGTTCCTCGCCACCGGCACGATCAAGCGCAGTGAATTCGGCTTGGGAATGGCGGTGCCAGCTGTCAGCGACGAAGTGACGCTCGAAATCAATGCAGCCTTCACGAAGGATTGATGTCGATCGGGACCTCGTTTCGGCCAACCATAATCGCGAGGCGGCACTGGCAGTCCACCGGTGCGCCGTTGCGAAGAGCTCGGCTCGACGGGCAGCCCCTTCCATTTCTTGCACCGGAGTCTCCGTCATGCTCGCCCGAAAACTCCTTCTGACGGCCGCAGTCGCCGTGACGTCGCAGTCGCTGCCCTTCTGCCAGTTGGCCTATGCACAGTATCCGACGCCGGGGATCCTCTCGCGCGCGAAGACCTACGTCGGCCCGAAGCTGACGGAACAAGCCGCAAAGCTGGCCGCGCAGCCGGATATGACTGGAATCTGGCAGATGCTCGATCCCGAGGGCGCATGCGGCGGACCGCTGTTCAATCCGGAATCCGCGGTCTGTCCACCTCGTCCTCCTTCCGGGGAACAGACTTTTGGGCCGCTGCCCGGCACCAAGATGCAGGGGATCCCATACAATGCGAAGTACCAGAAGATGTACGACGCCTATGTCGCCGACGCCTTGCAAGGTAAGGCCCGAGACACGTTCGCCGCCTGTGTCCCTTATGGTGTCCCAAGGATGGTCGGGGCGTCTCCTGTGGCTTTCGATATCATCCAGGCTCCGGATGTGATGCTCTGGTACAACCCCTACGGCCGAACCGAGAGGCGCATCTTCCTGGATGGCCGCAAGCATCCGTCGGGTGAAGAGACTGATCGAGCGGGACCCAGCTATTCCGGTCATTCAGTTGGCCGATGGGAGGGTGACACGCTGGTCGTAGAGACCGTCAACATGATCAATGCCTTCTTCGACGAGACGGCTGCTCCACACAGCGAAAAGCTCTCGATGGTGGAGCGGATCAGGCTAATCGATCCAAAGGTGATCGAAAACGAGATGACGATCACGGATCCCGAGGCCTTTACCAAGCCATGGGTGGTGAAGCGCTACTATGGCCGGACCAAGCCGCTCACGATGAACGGCACGATGAGAACGGACCGCCTGCTCAGCCTCAATGATCGTCCATGCGTTCCGAACGTGAAGATGGATGCGGACGGCTTCCAGGTGATGATGCTGCCGCAGGAGATCGAGGAAGCGGAAGCGCGGGCGAGAGGCGCGGCCGCCCCCGCTGAGCAGTAGGCCTGCGGTCATCTCAGCACGCTCGACGGGCATTCTGATCGGCTTGGCGGCAGCAGAAGCTATCGAGAGTTAAGGACGACACAGCTTCACGGAGTTGAAGTGCCAGCAGTGAAGGAAGCACATGTCCACCTTCGGTGACCTGTTGTATGATTTGAGCCAGTATCTGCGGACCACTCCGGCTTTGGATCTGGCGGATCGGATTGCCGCGACCTCCCTCAGCCGGTCGATCAGCAGCAACTTCTGGGCGGTCCCGGCGCTTCAGGTCGCGCACATCCTTGCGATCGCGGCTGCTTTCGGATCTGTGCTCATGATCAACATGCGCATCCTGAGGATCAGCGGGGTCGACCGAACGATGGGCGACACCGTCGCGCGGTTCGCACCGTGGATCTGGTGGGCTTTGCTCGTCCTAGTCATCAGCGGACTCGGGATGATCATTGCCGAGCCAACCCGCGAGCTCCTCAATGCGGCCTTCTGGATCAAGATGGTCCTCGTGATCTCGATGATCGGGGTGACTCTGGCCTTCCAGGCGCGGACGGTGCGGCTCAACGTCAAGGATTGGGAAGCCACGCACGCGCGTCGAACTTCAGTCCGGCTCACCTCAGCGGCGATACTCCTGCTGTGGTGCGCAATCATTTTCGCTGGACGCTGGATTGCTTACGCGCCGACTTGAGAGGATTGTCGATGGCATTGGAATCTTTGTGGCAGACGCTCGAAGCGTCTTCCTTGGCGACGTTTCTAGCCGAATCGGCTTGGGCATTCCCGACAGTCGAGTCGCTCCACGTCCTGGCGATAGTCACGGTCGTCGGCTCGATCGCGATCATGGATCTTCGCCTTCTCGGCCTGGCATCCAACGGATCGGCGGTCTCGGCGGTCTCCGATGAGACGCTGCCCTACGTCTGGATCGCGTTCATGGTGGCAGTCGCCACGGGGAGCCTGCTCTTCGTCAGCAGAGCCACTGCCTACGCTGTCAACACCTACTTCATCGCAAAGATGGTCTGCCTCGTCCTGGCGGGGCTCAACATGCTGCTGTTCCAGAGCATCACCTGGCGCGGCCGAGATCGCTGGGATCGCAGCGCCACGCTTCCGCTGGCGGCGAGGATGGCTGGCGGCATTTCGCTGTTGTTCTGGATCATGGTGGTCGTGTGTGGTCGTCTCATCGGCTTCACTCTCGCCGCCTTCTGACAGGAACCCTGAGAGAGGATCCAGGAGTGCTTCCTGTGCTTCAAGATCACCGCTTCGGAAAGATGGGAGCACGCCGCGCCGCCGGCAACCGCGCCGGTCATCCTGAACAAGATCAGCGAGACCACGCGGGAGCGGCGTTGGCAGCGGGCAGCGAGGGCGGGCTTCTTCGACGCGAGCTGACCGCAGGTGGCCGCGCGCTTGCCAGCACTGGCTACACTGTGGATGATCGACGCGAAACGACGAAGGCCAGCCTTCTCTTCTTCACGCGCCGCTGAGGCCCTGCCGCCAACGAGCCCGCCTCGCCCCGCCTATTTCGCGCTGAGAAGATAGGCGATGACCGCCTTGCGCTCGGTGGCGGACGGCACAGCCGTGACCATCCGCGTGCCGGGTACCATCTTGCTCGGCGCCAGCAGGAACTTGTCGAGGACGGCTTCGGTCCAGACCAGCTTCGAGTTCTTCAGCGCGGCGGAATAGTTGAAGGCCGGCACCGAGGCCGCAGGACGCTTTGCGATGCCGTAGAGGGCGGGACCCACGCCATTCTTCCCGTCCACCTTGTGCGTGTGGCACATTTGGCAACGCCCTTTGAAGAGCGCCTCCCCATCCGCGGGAGCGGCCTGTGCGGAGGCCGTGGACAGAGCGACGGCGCTGGCGAACGCAAGCGCGAGGCCGGCGGCGTTCGACTTGACGAGATCCATGGCACGACGAGGGAGATTCAACTGCATGCTAACTCCAATCCTTTGATGATCATTGCGCGGCGACAGCTGCGGTGTCCGTTCGTCTGCACTCGTTCTACTGCGTTGCAGCGCTTGCCGCGGGCTTCGACAAAAATTACTGACCGATCGTGATGCTGCTCAGCTCGCTCGGTTCCTTGACCCCGGCATCCGGCAGCGCTTGCCCATTCTCCGCCAGGATGTAGGTAGTTAGGTTGAGAACGGTTTCTGCTTCGAGCGAGCCGGGATCGTTCTGTGGCATCGTGCTGAGGATCCGCCCATAGAGCGCCCTGGCTGGCTTGCCGCTCCAGGAGGTGAGGAAACGCTGTCCCTTCAGGCTTGCTGAATGTGCGTCGCTCGGCTGGCCCTGATCCATGCCGTGACAGGCGGCGCAGACTTCCCCGAACACCTTCTTGCCGGTGGCGATCTGGACTGCGACGGCCCGAGTATCGGACGCAGGAGATGCTGGACCGCTGGGCGCCGATGCGATCAGAAAGGGCGCCGCCAGGACGGACCCGCATGCTACTCGCAATCCCGAGATCCGCCGTCGCTCGTCAAGTGTGCCGGCTCTGCGTGCGCTGCTCATCGTGCCGGCACCTCGTTCACGGCCAAGGCGACCCAACGGCCTCCGACCTTGCTGTTGCCGATGGGTACTACTATCATCTGCCTTCCTTTGACTTGATAGGTGATGGGTCCGCCTGTCGTTCCTGCGGGCAGCTTGATCTCGCCGACCACCTTTCCCGTCGCCTTGTCATAGGCGCGGAACACGGACTCCCCCGAAACGCCGGCCCCGCCGAACACCGCATCGCTCCCCTCCCCGACGAAGAGCAGCGATTTCGTCACGAGCGCTGCCGGCCTGCCAGGATATCCGAGCGGCGGCAGCTGTAGCCCCGCGAGCAGCGGGTGGTTGCGCGGCCCCTCCCCGTTCGCGGCCATCCAGACTTGTCTGCCGACCTTCATGTCGATCGCCGTGATCCGGCCGTAGGGCGGCTTGGTGAGCGGCAGCTCGTTTCGCGGACCGATGCCGTACGGATTGCCCGGTGGCGGCGATCCCGAGAAGCCGACGTCCCAGCTGTAGTCTATGGTCGCCTTCGGATCTGTCGTCTTGCTCACTCCGACCACGCCAGGCGCGGTCATGGACACCGCATAATAGAGGCCCGTCTCGGGATCGAACGCCCCGGTGTTCCAGCCGATCGAGCCGATATCACCAGGGGAGGAAATTGTACCCTTCGTGCCCGGACGATCCTTCGCGTTCACCGTCGGCGGCGTGAAGAGCGGACCATGCACGTATTGGTCGCGTATTCGCATGGCCTCCTCGCGAAGCGCTGGAGTGAAGTCAATGAGGTCGTCATCGGCGAGGCCGATCCGGTCGACCGGCTCCGGACGCGATGGAAAAGGCTGCGTGGGCGAGGCGTGCTCCCCAGGCACGGTGCTTGGCGGTACGGGGCGTTCGTTGATCGGCCACACCGGCTTTCCGGTCGCGCGGTCGAGCACGAAAATATAACCTGTCTTGTTGGCTTGGATCACTGCCTTGACCGTGCGTCCGCCAGTCTTGAAGTCGGCGAGCACCGGCGGTGAAACGTTGTCGAAGTCCCAGAGATCGTGATGAACGGTCTGATAGTGCCAGATTTTTCGACCTGTCTTGGCGTCCAGGGCGACCAAGCTGTTCGAATAGAGGTTGTCGCCGGGGCGGTGGCCGCCGTAGTTGGGGTTAGTCGGCGCCGACAGAGGTACATAGACAAGGCCGGTTTCGTCATCCGCGGTGATCGGCGCCCAGGCGGCCATGTTGCCCGAGTAGGCCTCGGCTCCTCCCCAGCTATCGCCGCCTGGCATGCCCCGGTCAGGGATGACCTTGAATGTCCAAACTAGCTTGCCCGTGCGAACGTCGTAGCCGCGGATGTTCTCGGGCAGGGCCTCCTTTTCGTTGCCGCTGTCGCCATAGCCTACGCCGACCTTGCCGCCGCCGTTCCCACCGACCACGATCACGTCGCCCACTACAATTGGGCCATTGAAGTTGAAGTATACCGCGCCATCCGGCGTGTTACGGTTTAGCGATACACGACCGCCCTCGCCGAATCCCGTCACGGGACTCCCATCGCTGAGGTTCAAGGCGTAGAGATATTCGCCGCGCACCGAAACAACTCGCGCCTCTATTCCCGTGCCCCAAACATCAACGCCCCGGCTGCTCTGTCCGGCCGCTTCTCGGAAGGTGGCCTTGAACGGCTGCTGAACCCAGACGGTCTTGCCAGTCGCTGCGTCAAACGCTTCGACCAGCCCCACCCCATTAGGGGCATAGAGGATGCCATCCCGGATCAGCGGCGTACCCCGGAAATAGGGCGATGGTTGCAGATCGGGAAACTTGGTCAGCAGCGCTTCGTCGACGCCCGGGCGGTTCCAGACGACCGCCAGCCGATCGACATTCCTTCGGTTGATGTTCGCAAGCGAGGAGTAGCGGTCAAAGCGGTGAGAACCACCGAAGTAGCTCCACGTGTCGGCGCCGCCTGCTAGGACGCTCGACGGGGACAGCAAGAGGGCCAGGGAGAGCAAGCCACGTGCTTTTCGGAAGTTCACCTTGTCGTTCTCGCTCATCTCGAATTCGTATTCCTCTGCGTCGAAACAATCTCCGTCAGCCCTCTAGCGGCGACCGCCTTGCGGAACTAATCGTGGCGCGGATGCACTGCACCACAACCACGGTACCTGCCGCAGCTATCGGCGGTACGAGGCGGTGACGCCGACTGTACGGGGCCGGAGATAGCTGGTCGTGTACAATGGGCTGTTGACGTACTTCTCGACGCCCTGTGCACGGTTGTAGTTGAGCGCATTATTGACGAACACCGACACGTCGACGCGATCGAAGCGCATGCCTGCCCGCAGGTTGACGAGGCTCACGCTAGGCCGTGGAGTGTCGAACGGCTGGAACAAGGGACTGTCGGGATCGACCCTGCCGGTCCGACGAGGGGCGCTGGTGTAGGTAAAGTCGCTGCGCAGATACCCTTCGTTTCCGCGCATCGGGATACGGTATTCGCCTGAGAGGTAGATCGTCCAAGGGGATCCGGCATTCGGCACGAAGTCGCCCTTCTGGAAGACAAGGCTTTCTTCGCTGAACGTTGTGCGATTGTAGCCGACCGACGCGCTGAGATCGAGTTGCGGGATGGGACTGTATGTCACAGCCGCGTCAAAGCCTCGTGACTTTGCCGAACCGAGGTTGTCCACGAATAGATAGCCGCAAGTCGGCAGCTGCAGCTGCGTTTGGATCTTGTCCCACTTGATGAGGTAGATGCTTCCGTCGAATCGCAGTTTGCCGCCGAGCATTCGATTCTTCGAACCGACTTCGTAGTTCCAGACCGTGTCCGACTCGTACGACGTGGGTGATGCCGGGTTGCCATTGGCATCCACGTAGCCAAGGCTAGTGAGATCCCCCCCGCAAACCGGCGGAACACGGACCTGCGCGCCGCCGGGCCTGAAGCCCTTCGACGCAGTCGCGTAGATCAAGTTACGGTCGTCCGGCTCCCAAGAGATACCGAACTTCGGGGTGAACACCTTTTCGTTGTTGAACTGTCGTTCGATCGGGAACACCGGCGCGAACGCCCCCTGCCCGGGCGTGCAGCCTGCCGCGTCAGGACACGGCGTTCCATAGGGGGCGTTCAGGTTGTTGAGCGGACCGCCCTGGACAGTGTCGAACCGGACCTTGTTGGAAGCATAGCGACCACCCACCGTGAGGGTGACTTGCGGCACGATCTTGAAGTCCACCTGGCCGAACCCGGCGAGTTGCCGTTCGCGGGACGAGAACTCTGCCGAGTATACGAGGGAGTTCGGTCCGAGCGGTACGCCGAAGGCATTGAGGAACGCGCTGGTGCCCGGATAGGGGCCGTCCGCCGCGGTGACGCCGAACAGGGACGGCACGCGCCCGAGGAAGTTGACATAGTCCTCTTCGTACGAACGTTGGCGGTTGTTGCTGTAGAAACCCCCGACGACCCAGCGCAGACGAGCGTCCGGATTAGCGGATTGCAGCCGCACCTCCTGCGTGAAGTTGCGCTGACGGTCGGTGAGGATGTCGCGCGCAGAATCGCCGACGCGTGGCGCTGCGAAGCCGAGGAACGAGTAGCCGTAGCTGCTCGTGGCCTCGACCCACTGGCNGTGGTTGCGGGCCAGCCACGCCGTCGTTGAGATCAGCTGGACCGCATCGTTGGACCAGTCGACGGTCACATATGGAAGGTAGAGCCGGTCCGAGCCCTTGTCATAGAGCGGAGCCTCCAATCCCGTGAGGAAGGGCTGGCCCGTAGCGGGATTCCCGGGATCGTTCGGATCGTTCAGGAGCTGCGTGGTCGAGCCCGCCGCGAAGACTGGAGCGGCGTAGACACCTCGGCCCGGTCGTGAGGCGCTGACCCACACCGTATTCGTAGCATCGTGGAGCGTCTGGTCCTCGACATTGAAAGATCCTGTCACCACGAGATTTTCGGTCACGTTGAACGCCAGCGCGAAGCGTCCGGCGATGGTCTCGGTCCAGTTGGAATCCTCGTAGACGGTCCTGGCACCCTCGAGGCGCAGCCCGTCCGGGCCAAGCGAGCCGTCCACAACCGGCTGGCCGCCGCTTGTTGCCACGATAGGGGTGCCGGCGATGCGATCGACGAAGCCCCCCTGACGACGGAAGTACCCGGCTGCGCGGAAGGCGATCTTGTCGTCGACGATCGGCCCACCGACCGCCGCTCCGAACTCGTAGCTCTGACCGCCGCCATCGATGTCGCCGAACTCGGCCCGCGCGCGGAATTGGAAGTCGTTGAACGACGGTGTCGGCTGGATGAAGCGGATGGTTCCCCCCTGCGATCCGGATCCGAACAGGGTTCCCTGGGGACCGCGGAGCACCTCGACCCGCTCGAGGTCGAACAAGACCGGGAAATATGTGCCGGCGGAGTAGCCGAGACTGCGCACCTGAATGGGAACGTCGTCGATGTAGACGCCGGTGGTGGATGCTCCGGCGGCAGAGGATATGCCGCGGATCGCGATCTGGTTCGAACCGGAACTGGTGCTCGTCAGGTTGACGCCCGGAGTGAGGCGGATCAGGTCGGCGAATTCGCGCACGCCCGTCCTGTTGATCTGCTCCTGCGTGACCGCCGCGATACTGATTGGGACCTTGGAGATCGATGAAGCACTCCGTGTCGCCGTCACGATGATATCGTTGCCCGGTGCCACCGTCTCGTCTGGGGCCGCCTGCGCGTCAGCGGTTCCGGAGCACATCGCCGCAGCGAGAATAGCAAGCGCCGAAGCTGTTCTGAGAAGCGCGTGATTGCCGCACATGGATTGCTCACCAACCATTCTACCTACCCCCCAACTGACTTGAAGCCTCCAACCCCAAGCTCGTCAGACTGATCGAAACTGGCCTCCGGCAAAGGTGTCAAAGTGCGAGCGGGTGTTGTCCGCAGAGCACCAGGAGCGAGGCCGAGGGGTCTGGCGCTTGTACCTTTTCCACCGCAGGATACAACTGGCGCTTCCATTCCGACGCGCCGGCACTCTCCGAGTGCAATGGCATGCTGCTGATTTGCAGGCGAGTGCGGCATCAACGCTGCACACGGGACAGGCACTGCTGGCATGCGTCGAACAACCGCCTGAAAAAGAGGCGAATCAACTGCCATCCGCCCGAGCGAGCTTGCTTGGTGATGATCGCCTCCCATAAGGTGTCAATTTGACACCCTCTCCGCGAGGGTCTGCGAGACTACCGGTTCCCCACCAGAGGTTGCGAGAAGCACGATCTGATTGGCCGCATCCTTACGGACGCGCTGAAGGCAAGGGGGAAAGAGATGGTGCAGTTCATGGTTCGTCGTACCCTAATGGCGGGGGTTGCGAGCGCGGCGCTAGTCTGCGCTTCGCAAACGGCTTGGGCGCAGGCGGCGCCTGCAGAGCCACCGGCGGCGCAGAGTACTCAGGCCGAAGTGGATGAGAACTCGGGCGGGTTGCAGGACATCTTCGTCACCGCCACCCGCACGTCCACCAACATCCAGCGGACGCCGATCGCCGTGACCGCGCTGACGACCGAGGCTTTGCAGGAGCGCGGCGCGCGCAGCCTGCTGGACCTCAACTCCTTCACGCCCAGTCTGTCCGTCGGAAACACGTCCGGCCAGGCGACGAGCGGCGGCTATGCGATCCGCGGCATGGGAGTTAACGGAAGCTCTTCGGCGGCGGTCGGCATCTACGTCGACGACGTTTACTTCTCCTCCTCGGCGGGCAATCTCCTCAGGCTTATCGACGTCGAGCGCATTGAGGTGCTCCGCGGTCCGCAGGGGACGCTGTTCGGCCGCAACACCATCGCCGGTGCCGTCCAGTTCATCACCAACAAGCCCACGCAGGAGTTCGGCGGATACGTCGACGGGACCGTCGGACGCTACGATCGTGCGGACATCCAGGGCGCGATCAACCTTCCCGTGACCCGGACGCTTGCCGTGCGCCTCACCGGCGCGTCGCAGAGGAAGGACGGTTACGTACTTGACGAGTTCAACCAGATCTATCGCGGAGCTGAGCGCTACAGCCAAATCCGCGTCCAAGGACGCTGGGAGCCGACGGAGAGCCTGACGGTCGATCTTAAGGGCGACTTCTTTCGTCAGCGGAGCAACGGTCAAGCGATCCGCGTGACCGCGATCAATCCCAACGCCCTGTTCATCGGCCTCGGAGCATTGGGCGGCGAGACGCGACCGTACGACGACCGCTATCTGTCGCGGTCGCGCTATAGTTTCGCAGGGTTTGGTTCGCCGGAATTTGCGCGACAGAAGTTCGAGGTCTATCAGGGCGTAGTGAACTACGACGTGACGGAGAACTTCCACCTGAAGTCAATCACTGCCTACACCAAGGCCAACAACTCGACAGCTTACGACACCGACAGCACGCCCCTCAACTTCGTATCTGTCACGCCTGACGACAACACCGCCAAGGTATTTACGCAGGAGTTCCAGGCGAGCGGATCGGCGCTCGATGAACGTCTGAAGTGGACAACCGGCGTCTACTACTACGACAGCAGAAGCAGGTCACAGTCCGGCATCCTTTCAATTGGTCTGGATGCCTTCCCGCTTGATCCAGCGAGCCGCAGCAACGTGGAGTCGAAGGCGGTCTACGGCCAGGCAACCTTCAACTTCACCGAAGCCCTCTCGGTCACCGGCGGCCTGCGCTACTCGAAGGAGACGAGCACCGACTTCGTCGAAGGCACGGCGCCGGGATCCTCAATGTTCAAGAACACATCGCCACTGATCGGCATTAACTTCCAGGCTACCGAGCGTGCTCTCTTCTACGCGAAGGCATCGCGCGGCTTCCGCGCGGGAGGGTTCACTGCGGATGCACGGCTCCCCGGCAACGGGCTTGGGTTCGGTCCAGAGACGGCTTGGACCTATGAGGCGGGCGCGCGCCTCGACCTGTTCGATCGCCGACTGCGCCTCAACCCTACGGTGTTCCAGACGGATTGGAAGAGCATCCAGTTCAACCTGCTGATTCCCACTGCCGGCCAGATCATACTTGCGACGGCCAACGCTGGCGACGCACGCATCCGCGGCGTGGAACTGGAAGGCCAATTGATAGCTACCGACCGCCTGTCCTTCAACTTCGCCGGCTCCTACTTGGACGCTGAATACACCCGAGTGCCCGCGCTCACCTATTCGGCCTATCCCGAAGGCGTGCTCGGGCCGGTCGTCACCCTGCCGAACCTGACCCGCGATACGGAACTTCAGCGGACGCCTAAGTACAAGATTTCGGTCGGTGGGCGGTACGTCCTTCCCTTGAAAGGTGGNCAGAAGATCACTCTGTCGGGCGATTACACCTACACCGATAGGCAACGCAGCGCGGTGACGATCTCGGACTCCGTCGAGATGCCTTCCTATCACCTTGTCAACTCGCGACTGCAGTTCGACTCCGCTGACGAGATGTGGTCAGCGGCATTGTTCGTCACGAACCTTACGAACGAGTACTATCTGACGGGAGGGGTGGATTATGCTGGCGGCTTCACCGCCGGTGCTCGCGTGGAGAATCCCGCCCGTCCGCGTGAGTGGGGCCTTCAGGCCACCGTCCGGTTCTAATTGCACGGGCAGCTCTTCGTAGCGGTCACGGCTCGATCTCCGTGGATGAGGCTGCACTTTGACAGGAGTGCAGCCTCATCCGTCCCGGACGCGGGCTTGGGTGAGTCCCCCCTTTCTTAACTTTCCGGACTAAGTCGCATGGCCGGCGCTGTCGACGAAGTGGGCGCGGTGCCTGCTCATCACCGCTTTACCTTCAGGAAACACCACGGAAGCGGGTGAATGGGACTTTTCGGAGCTTGTCACTTCGTTAGGTTACCGAGAAAATTTGATGGACTGGATCGCCTGATGAACATTCGATTGATCTTGCTCGCGCTGTCCGCCGCGCCAACGGCGCTGTCCGGTCAGGTGCCGGGTACCCCAGACCCATCGCGGGCGACAGCGGGAGCCTATTCGGTGGATCCTGCACACACCCAGGTCACCTGGAAGCTGAACCATCTCGGCTTCAGCATGCTGCAGGGCCAATTCGGAGCTTCGGGAGGGTCACTGTCCCTGGATCCTGCGAAGGTCGCGGCGTCGAAGGTTGAGGTTACGTTCGACATGAAGCAACTGAGCACGACCGCTCCAGGGTTCACCAAGCATCTCAACAGCG
>JGI24740J21852_10000189_pt1 | contig 25176 bp, 26 predicted proteins | sample KBSCornC6_FD_21852 | JGI IMG/M metagenome (IMG submission 21852) | reverse complement strand
ATCTCCCGCTCGTTGCCGAGCGGGACAGTGTTCTATACGTGGGTCAACATTCGATGCAAAAACCTACCTCGGGTGGGTCAGGATTCGGTGCAAATCAACACTCAGACTGCCCTTTCTTCTTGTCTACCTGAGAGGAGAACGGCGTAGCGACGTTATCGGGTGGTATAGGCCAAGGAGTAGCAGCGCATCCGGCAAGGGCACCACATAAGAATGTTGCGACCAAGCGAAAACCCCTTAGGGATAACGAAAAACCGAAATCTCCTTTCATAGTCTCGCCCTATTCGAGGTGCTCCCCTCGTCGAAATTCTGTCAGTGGCCTATCGCGAGAATTCTAGACATCGCTCGGGATGGATGTCTTCACGTGGGTGCCGCACGGAACGAGAATATTCGCCGATGGTCACGCCTTTCGCCACACAAGGTTGATTCGACAGCCTATTAATACGGGTGGACTCGTGTATACCCTTCTGAAGAAGGGCATACAGTTCGGGAGTTGATTTGTTACATACCTGCCCCCCTGGAGGCCACCGATGGACCGCTAGTTGCTTTGGAATGCAACTTCTGCCATATAGGTGCTTTACCCGCGCAGTGCACGGTACAGCTTTGAGTTTGTCGGCAAGGTTCAGACCGGCCGGTGCGGCTTAACGCTTGTATGCGGGCAAAAGGAAACAAGCTATCGCATGCAACAGGCCACGATTGTGTCCGCTGTTTGGCCTTGAGTCATTTGCCATCTCTGCCTTACGAGCCTCTTTTGCCAACCGCAGCCTCTCACGAGCGCTCGCTGGGGAGAAAAAATCTGGGTATTCTTCCAGCAACTCCTTAATCCTCTGCGCGGATTCTTCTTGGCTTTTTCTAAGCGCATTCACTGCAGCGTCGACGTCCTCAAAGTCTTTTTTGTTTGTCATTAATTATCCGAATATTTTTTTCAGCAAGGTAGCTTTTCAACACAACCCAGCTTCGACTATTCGGCAATAGGTCAAATTGCACAGGAATACTGTGTGCATTGTGGCGCCAAAATTCCACACCGCGAGAGCTGCTAACCAGCTCAGTCAGGAGCCTGCAATTTGCCAATTCAGTTGGCAAATTTCCAATGATTTCATCGGAAAGGGGGCAGTCGAAACCAAGTCTTGCAAACGTATAGGCACCGTTGTGTTTGGTTGAATGCTCTGAATCTTCAATTAGAAGCGCATTTCCAATTATTTTAGAAAATCCGAGACGCGCGGCAGTGTGTGCAGTAAGCGCGACCATCCTACTTGCCAGCCCTTGCCCTTGGAGATTTGTAACAACCTCCAGCTTATGCGGCAGAAGTTCCAGCGGGCGATTTGAATCTCTATCGAAGAGAATCGAAATCGACAGGGGATTGGCTATGAATTTGTCGTTTACAACGACAATATTGATTGCTTTCCCCCACATATCGACATTGACTTCACTGCCAACGGGCGCGCCAGCCAACAGTATCCAGTCCTTCTCGCTTCACCCAGTTTTTTGAGATGCCTCTTTTGATACCCAAGTGGTTACCTTTTCAGGGTTAAAAAGCTCCCTGGATTTCGCGTCCATGTGCACCAATCTGCCGATTTTTGATGGGATATCTTTCCAGTTCATTTAGGGGGGTGATGAAGGAAACGCAAAAACCTAATGAATGGGTGCCACGTGAGCAACCCACTCATCGGAAGGCGTTAAGGTCGTGACGCCTCAACCGCCCTTGCTCTTGAACAGACGCTCATGCATCCAACCCTCGCTGGTGGCAACGAGAACTGCCTTGTCCCCGGGGATGCCCGTCAGGTCGCGCTTGACTGACGGATACGCAGCCTGGATAGCCGGCATCTTTGCCCAGTTCGGAGCATCATTTACTTCGTAGAGGTAGTTGGCCTGTGAAACCTTGGTGCCAAACATGTCCGCAGGCTGTGTAAAGTTCTCGACCTCTTTGACCTTGTACTTACCACCGCAGAACGCATCCCAGTTGCCGACATTCCCAGCTCCGCCCTTGACAAGGTACTTCTTGCCCTCATCAGTCAGCGAGTACTCCACACCTGGCACCATCTGATTGCCGATGACGGCCTTCACCTGGGTGTCCTTGGCGGACAGCAGACCGGCACTCACAAGAGCGTCGGCTTGGTCCGATTGACTCTTAAGAAAGAAGCCGCCGGCCCTTGAGATGGAAAATGGCAGCTCCTTAGCGGGCACCATTACACACACACCCTTCCTCGTGTTCAGATAGTCTTGGATGGCCGACTGAAAATTGCTTTTATTTGCGTCCTGCTTGCTGCTGCAGCCTGCCAGAGCGACAAGACTGCCCACGGTTGATGCGATGAGGATGAGTTTCGACATTTTTTCGTTGTTCATAGTATGAGTTTTGACCTTTTATATCGGCGTCGCAGTCTGAATATTTACCCTCCTCGAGAAGGGATTGGGATTTCCCATAAGGCGCGATATGCCCTGAGTTGAAATCAATGGCAAGGTTTTGTCGAAGCAGGCGGCAAACTCGATAAATTGAGTAATGTCTGCGCAAGACCAGAAGAAGGAACCGTCCGCTTGCTATAGCGACACCCTTCAAAGGGTGTCTCGTTGGGCCATCGGTTTCTGGCAACACGCTCTCTGCTGGCATTCTGCCTAGCAGTTCGCACCCCTTGGCCCCGGCAAGCGAAGGTGGAAGAACCTTATTCCCTCGCGATATCGCTCGACATCAGAAACTCCCATGTATCGTTCGGCCGCATCGCGAAGCCGGACCACGGTGACGAAGGCGTTCTTGCTAACAACGGGGCGTGCGCTGATGTGCAGGTCGCATCTTCACCATAGCCGACCAACTCGACGACGACCGCCTTCGCGTTCTTCAAAATTTCGTCTGGCGTGTGGTCGTCAGTGGGCTCGCGATGACCACTCTGTGAATAGACGCGCAGCACTGCACGGCCAATCGCGGGGGCGTACCAAAGCAGTTCCTTGCTGACACCCGATACTGAGCACTCTGGTTTGTCGCACTGCCTGTCGCGTAGCTCTGCGTCCGACGAGCTCGGCTGACTTTTGAGCCATGAGGTGGAGCGCTCGATAACCACGGTGTCGTACGTGCCGGCGCCGACCTTTATCCTCTTTGTTCCGACCACTTCGCTAAATGACGCCGCCTTGTAATGGTATTGCCATGACATGCCGGGGCCAAGTTCGGATGTCAGCACCTCGTCAAACTCGTCAGACCATGATTTCCCACGCGAGAGCGGAAACGCCAGCATCCTGAATTGTCCGTCGCGACTGGCATTTACCGTCGTGTACGTGTCCACCTGCTCATCAATCTTTCGCAAAGCGTCGGCCGAGCCGGCCTCATAGCTTGCGACGCCGCCCTCGACCTGCTTGAGCGTCAGGGGAAACACCCGGCCGTTTCCAACGCTGTAGCACCATGTCGTCCCGACGGCCGGCAGAGTTCGAGTATCAGCGGTCGGCTCCTTAGCAGCCACCCACTGGCTGTTGCATATCGCTGCCAGCGTTGTAGCAAAAAGCGCCAGAAGTGCGGGTCGCCGAGAGATTGAGTGGAACATGAGCCTAGTCTGCGTTGTTGATTTTGATGAAATGATGATGCGCACCGGCATTCAGTTCGGGCAGGTTCCGTGCACAGTCACCCGCCCGTCCTTGTCCGCCACCACGTGGACGTTATGGCCGCTGAATTCGTAGCCTTGACCGTTCATGCCATGCATGTAGGAGAGCACGCCTCCACCTTCGAAATGCAGTGTGTGCGAAACCGTGTCGAACACGCGTGCAATCTCGTGTCGAACCACCTTCGAGATATCCGCCACGCTCAACGCACGCATGACAGGCAACCTCCCTTCGATGTTGCCATCGGCCCGATGACTGACCGAGATGCCACCCGCATGGGTGACCGTATAGCTGCCATCCGCATGTTCAACGCGCACGCCGTCTTGGATGTAGACCGCATCGTGGGGGCTCGATGGCGACACATCGTTCTGACTCGACATGGGTACGTCACTCCAGCAAGAACGAAGGTTTAGGAACTGGAAACGGAAGTCACCCGCCCCTTCACAGCGGTCGAACGTCGCCACCCAGGAAACGCTGTAGGGTGTTCTTTGCTGCGTGCTCCAGCGAGTCTTGCCCAGCCTCATGCAGCTTGCGCGCGGTGCGTGCCAAACTTTCCTCCGCGTCGTGGGCAGCTGTCTTACCCTTCTGCACCACCTTGTCGGTGGCCGCAGTCACCTTGTTCCAGGCGGCTTCCGCCCGTTCGCCCAGTGTCGACTCTGGGGCATAGTGCGTTCGCCAACGCAGATAGCCCCACACCGAACTGAACTCGCGGCCCGTTTTCTCCAACGGAAGGGAGCCATCCTTCAGGTAGCGGTCCAGGTCGATTCGGTCTTGACCCATGACTGGCGGGGGCGGTGGTGCAACTTCACCCTTGCCCCCCTCAGACAAGGGCGCATAACGCTCGAGTGTCCCCTGAGGGTCACGCTGAATGTCCGCGTTCAACTTCTGCCACTCGGCTCCCCAGTTAGCTTTCCACTGGGCGTCTTTGCGCTTGAGTTCCTCCAGCCGGGCCTTTTGCCGGAGTTTCCAGACCCCTTCATTGGTGGCGCCCATTGGCTTAAACCACGCACGCGAATCGTGCACGTAGTCGTCGAAGAACTTCACGACCCGAGGGTCCAGCGGCGACGTGTCGTTCCAATATTGTTTGACTTCGCGCCACTGTGCGACTTTTTCACCCCATATCGAGCGCTGAATTTTGAGCAACGCCGCAGCTGGCAAACCTGTATTTCGAAGCACCGTGGTCATCCAGCCATCCGAGTATGCGATGGAGTTTTCCATCTCGGCCATCGTCTTGGCTTCATCGCGTAGCTCTTCATTGGCGCCGCTCAGGTCCTGAGCGCACTGCAGGCTGAAATTTTGCGCTCGCTTGAAGAACGGCTGGTTCTCAAAGGTATCTGCGCCGCTACCCAGCCGCAGCCGACGCCAACGCAGATACAGCCCATATTGCACATGTGCCGCGCCCGTCGTCCCGCCGCCTTTCTTCCGAATCAGCGGATTGACCGCGTCAACGTACGCGTTGTAGTCCTTGATGAGCTGCGGTGAGATTTTGAGCGCCTCTTTAGCGCGCTGAGGAAGCGTCGCTGCAGCCGGATTCAGCGGCACGCCGGCAGCTACCGCTTCGCGGTACATCTTAGCCAACGTGACCTGCGAGACCTTGGTGCTGTCATCCGGCGCTCCGTCGGCCCGGCAGCCGCGTCCCTGGTCGCCCGGCTGATAGGCACCGCCCACGTCGGTATGGACGCCCGGATAGGCCAGTTCCAGGCAGTTGTTGGCCACGGCCTTGTCCAGCGGAAACGAACCACGAATCTCGTGAGCGGAGACCAGATGGACCGTCCGTTTGACGTATTTCGGAATGCGCAGGAATTCCTCCTGCCCCCATCCGCCGTGGCCCGTAGAGAACATGGAACTCTGAGCGAACCCCACGGACGCCACAGTATCGAGAATGCCAAGGAAGTCGAAGCTCACCGGCACACCAGCCAGTGTCATGTCGTCGTCCAGCGCATCCTTGAGCCAGTTGCTGAAGACACGTGCCTCGGCGGCCCCCCGTGAGAAACCAAACACGGACAAGCGAATGCGCAACAGCTTGGGCTTGCGGTCTGCGATTAGTTGCTTGAGCTTTTGCGAAACGAACTCGCGACGCCGTTTCAGTTCCTGCTTACGGGCGATGTCGTTCGGGAAATTATCAGCGGTGTCAGCCGCACCTCCGAGCGTGCGTACCGTGCTCGTGTCATTCAACTCTTCCGCTTCATCCCTTACCTTCTGTGCTTCGTCGCGTGCGGCTGCGGCGCGCTTGTGCACGGGGAAACTGAGGTCGGCTGAAATTTTGCGGACCGTGGCAAGGTCGGCACTTCCCATGGCTTTGCTGACATTGTCACCGTAGTAACGTCGGTACAGTGCGTCGGTTACCTGCAGCAGTGCCCAATTGATGCGGGCTTCGCCACCCCAACCTGCCATGAGACCAGCACGCGCATCATAACCACGACCAGTGTCACCTATCTCTTTCGGGAAGGGCGTGCCAATGCCTGGAATATAGACCTTTATCTGGTCGTCCTTTTCCTCGAAGAGGTCGAACAGTCGCGCCACGTTGCTGTGCGCTTGCTTGGGTGCATCCCGGTCCTTATTGTTGTTAGTGCCGTCGAAGAAGAAGCCTATACGGAATTCCTCGGTGCACTGCCCCGTGAAAGCCTCCATGTGGTTAGCCATGCAACGCGCTTTCTCGTCGAGGGTCAGAGAGAAAGGGTTCGCCTCTAGTCGTTCTAGTTCAGCCATCTCACCGCTCCTGCTTGGCATGCGGTACGCGTTGAGGATAAAACTTGGCGGCACAGCTTGGCTCAGCCATGCAAACATCCTCCGGGAACCTCAAATCGCGACTTGGGAAATTTGGAAATCCTGGTGACCAACGTGATGCGATGGCCCTTATCTTGTTGCCGGACAGGAAGGCAAGCCATAGCGTTGAAGGGTCACCATCTGGATAGGGCTCAACCGGCACCTGGGTCTTGTGGGTTGCGTCGCGGTCCTTGCGGTACAGCGTATCGTCCTGCCATTCCACTTCCACGGTCAGTCCTGAATGCCACTTTGTAGGCAAACCAATCGCGCCAGCAATGCTGTGGCCGCCTGAATGGCTTGACGTGCCGCCTACCCAGACCCCGTTCACAAATACCTCTCCCAGTCCCTCATCCATGTAGTTGAGCACCCGAACCTCCAGTCCAAGCCCCTCATCTTGCGAGGCCGCTTGCGCTTGCTGTGCGGGCTTGCAACCTCCGATGAGCGTCGCGAGTAGCACGAGCACGAGTGCTATCCAAGTCCGAGTTCTCATGGTTGTCCTGCCGTATCGTGATGTTGTGCCTGAATGGATGGCGGTACGCGTTGGGGATAAAACCTGGCGACACACGCAGCGCTCGCCATGCAAACATCCTCCGGATACTTCCAATCTCCGGGGAAGTTCACATGACCGGGTCCGTAGCTCGAAGCGATGGCTTTGATTGTTTTGTCCGGCGCGAACGCCAGCCAAAGCGCCGCCGGATAGTCCTTGCTGACATCATATGGCTCGACGGGCACTTGCGTTTTGTACGTCGCATCGTGGTCTTTGCGATACAGCGTGTCGTCCTGCCATTCGACCTCTACCGTCAGTCCTGAATGCCACTTCGGAGGTAATCCAATCGCGCCGGCAACGCTGTGGCCGCCTGAATGGCTGGACGTGCCGCCTACCCAGATTCCGTTCACATAGACGTCGCCAAGGCCCTCATCCATGTAGTTCAACACATGGACTTCTGAGCCAAGCTCCTCATCTTGCGGGGCAGCTTGTACCTGCGCCTGCGTTTGCTGTGCAGGCTTACAACCGCTAGCAAGCGTCGCGAGCAGCACCAACATGAGTGGCATCCAAATTCGAATTTTCATAGTTGTTCAGTCGCATCGTGACGTTGCGACTGCAGCAGCCCAGCCTCAGTCAATGCACCGGCGACCAGCCGGAGGATGGATGCATCATGGGCTTGCGCGTCGGCACCGCTGGAATCCAGCGCCGCACGGATGCAAGCATGGGCCTTGGATGGTTCGCCCACGAGCGGTCCCAACCAATGCTCGCTCGTCTGGACCAAGCGTAGCATTCCGTCTGGGCGGGCAAGCGAGTTGAAACGTTCCATCTGCTCCTGGCTGAATGCGTAGGGGGCATCGGTTTGGTCACACGCACCGGTATGGCTGACCTCCTCCAAGTCGCCATCGCGCCGGAAATACCACCACCGCATCGTGCCCAGAAATCGCTCACGCTGCGCGCCATCGAAAACTTGCAGCAGCATGTCCAAAGAGCGCGTGTCTGCAAAGCGGACGAGGAACGCCGTCCCCTCGTGGTCGACCGCTTCAAGCTGGTTCCTGAGATGCAGAAGCGGGCTCTGCGTTGACGCAGTGCAATGGAGGAAACTCAGCATCGGCGTGCCTGATGTTTCGCGCAGAGCAAACTCGAGAAATTCGCGTCGCCGCGATTCCTCATCTGGGATGCGCAGCACCGAAGGCGCAATTTCGGTCAAACCGGGGCCGTCATAGCGACCGGCATAGAGGGATTGCGGCTGCAAGTCCGGGAACCGGGCGTGCAGCCGCAGTGCAAAACCGGTATCGAAGGCATTGTCTATCAACGCGTGCACGTCCTCGCCGGGCAGCGCGCCGAGCAACTGCTCCACAGCAGTGTCCGGGAAATCATCCACCCACAGGGGCTGGTCACTGCGGTTGCGCGAAATCTGAAAACGTGTCGCCATGCTGCCAACGTTGTTCGAGTGAGTCGATGTGTCAGCCATTCTTGCTGCCCAGCGGATGGCCGCCGGCCATTGCGCGCAGCATGCATTCGACACAGATACTTTGCGGAAAAGACGGCAGCGGATATGGCTGATTCACTGGCCCATCAAAGCTGCGTTGTGCCGCCTTATACGTAATCGGTCCGGAGCACTCGACCGTGATGTTGCCGTTCTCCAGCGTGATGACTGCACCCGCTGCCGTCGCCAGGCGAATGCGCTTTGCCGCCGCGAAGTCCACATTCATGTTGGCCGACACTAATTTCAAGTCGTCCTTGGACATCAGCTTGAGCGTGTCGTGCTGAGCCTGCACGTCGATGTTGTCTTGGCCGGCAGTCAGTTGCAGGCCGATGTTGTTGTCGCCCGCCTTGGATAGCCCGGCCGCTACGCCGATGGCCTGACCCGCGTGCATGCGTGCTTGCTTGCCAATCGCCAGGTTGGTGTCCTGGCCGCTGCCCAGCGCGATGCTCTCGCCGTTGGCCAGTTGCAGGTCTTGGCCGGCTACCAAGACCACCCCTGCACGGCCATTGGCGTGCACCATGGCCTCACCCTGCTGCGGCACCTTGCCCTGCGCGCTGGTGTTGCCAGCACTGGCATCCTGTTTGGCCGCATCCAACGCCTTGCCATCCACCATGCCGGCGGCGGCTTTCTCCTGCTTGGCCAGCGGCGCGTTGTCATCCTTGGCCGTCGACAGGCCGGTGGTCTGATGCGTGACCGCTCCTTGCCCTAACGATGTGGTGAGCGCCTTGGCCTGCTTGATAAGCGCGATGCCGGCCGCGTTGTCGCCGGTCGGCACGGCTTTGCCGCTGGCGGCGTCCCGATAGGTGGTGAGCAGCAGGCCGGCCTGGCCGCGCACGGCGGCATGGCCGTCGGTGCGCAACTCGAAACCTTGCCCACGGAAGCTGCCGCGCCGATTGTCCTGCTGATGGACGAGATGGCCGAGATTGAGCTGGCTGTAGGCCTGCGTAGTTGCCAGTTGCGTGCGCAGTTGGCCGTCGCTGTCATCAAAGACGAGCTGGTTGTAGCCGCTGCCGCCATGTTCAGCGCTCTTGAAGCCGGTGTGCGCGGCGGCATTACGGTGCCCGTCTGTGTCGGTGCCCATGCCGTGCCATGCGGGGCTGTGGCCGCCAGCGAGGTTGCCTTGGGCGCTTGGGGCCATATCGCTACCTTGCTTGTAAAGCCCGGTCGCGTCATTTTGGGCTGCGGTTTGACCACCAGGCGTCGGCGCAATACCGGCCTCACCCTGACCGTTATAGAGGGCGCCAATGACGACCGGCTGGTCGATATCGTCTTCCTGGAATTTGACCAGCACCTCTTGTCCGATACGCGGCAGCCATTGCCAGCCCATGCCGGCACCGGCTTGGCGCTGGGCCACGCGCACCCAACGGCTGCTGCGGTCATCCGGCCGCTGCCCTTGCTGCCATGGGAAGCGGATGCGGACTTCTCCGGCGGGGCTGGCGTGATGTTCGCCATCGCCACCTGCTTGCATTTGGCCATCCGGGCCGACCACGATGGCGCTGTGGACGCCCTGTGCTGTGGGTTCAGAGTACAAGCGGCCCGTATCAGGGTGCGTGACCGCAGGGCGCCACGGACGGCGTGCGTCGCACGCACGGAATTGGCCTGCGTAACCGTGTGTTCGCGCAGCGGCAAGCAGGTCGGAGGCTGGCGCCATTCGATTGATAGGCGCATCCTCCTCTTGGAAACCGAAGCCGCCGACGCCAGTCTCCGGGGGCCCGGGCGGGGCATCGAATGTCAATGCAGCATCCAGCCCGCCCAACTTCTGGCCCAACGCGGCGTGCGTGTCAGCGGTCAAATTGTTGATGCCGCAGTGTTCAACCCCATCCATCAGCAGCGGAAACGGACCATCTGCATCTTGCGGCAGGTGCGGGCAACCGACGACTTGCAGACGCGTGCCACTGCGAAACGTGCGAACTGTCCCACTCCCGGCAAGCAGTAACGCGCGCGCTTCGATGCCTTCCATGACTTGCTCGGTGATACGCTGGGCGTTGGCTGCATCGGGGGCCAGTGAGGGGCTGACTGACAGATACGCGTCGGGGCTTGCCGCTCCGCCACCAAACCGCGCCGGCGCATGAGCCCGCACACTACGCTTGCCCTCCGGGTCCCAGGCAGCCACGGCTACACCACCCACGGTGGTGCGGGTGTGACACATCAATTGCTGGATGGCGTCGCGCTCTTCCAGGCTGTGCGCACGGTGGTAGCGGATACCGCCGTCAGCAGCCGATTCGGCATCTGCAGCCAATTGCGTGCTGTCGGCGAAAATCAGCAGTGTGTGGCCGTTGTGTGCCTGCTCGTCTTCGATGATGGTGAAACCCAGCCCCGCTTCGGCCAGCAGACGCGTGACAAAGTGGTAGTCCGTCTCGCGGAACTGGGCGATGTGGCTGCGCGTGCCAAATTCGGCCATGCGCGCTTCGGCGCCGGCTGCGTAGCGCCATGAGGCGTAGGGCTCATAGGACGATAGCACTTGCTCGAAGATGTCCGCGAGCGGCCGGTTCTGGAACACCTGACTGTGGCGCTGCTGAGTGGTGAGCCAGAACCACGGCACCACGGTCAGGCGGTAGCGCGTGAGGCTGCCGTCGGCGCCAAGCATTTCTGCGAGGCGGATGAGGCCGGTCCGCTTGGCTTGTGCGCCGTTAGCCAGCGTCGTGACCAGCGTGACACGTTGGCCGATGAGGGATTCGAGCGCGATGCGCGCGTTGGGGCTGACCGTGACGATGCGCCATTCGAATAGTTCGGAGAGGGCCTCCCGGCCGAGCCAGGCCTCCACCGCCAAGTCCACCAGGGGGCCGTCGCCTTCGAGGGTGTATAGGCGGTGAGCGGTGGCGAAGAGGTTTTGCAGCAGCGTCGTGGCGTCCATCATGGGCATGGCATATTCAAAATGCCCGACTAGCTACCAAAATCCGGGCCCCCTATTTTAAAGGGGGCACCCTGCTTGGAATAGTCATTAATTCTTTCTTGGATGTTAAGAATGCGAAATGTTTAATTTTTTTGGAAGCAGATATTAAACCTTTTAAATTCACGATTCGGGCAACCAAGTTTGTTCTTGGTCCCGTATGTCGACCGGCACCAAGGGGTTCGGTAGACTCCTGCGGCCACACATCGATGCTTTTACGCCACCGCCAGCATGGCCATGTTGCGGCCGGTGGCCAGCCGGGGCCGCATAGCTATTGACACGCGGAAAGACACCGCACCCCGACCGTGCTCGCATTCCAACGGACTAGAAATGACCGATTCCGACTGGACGTCCCAGATGCAACAGCACCCGGACAAGTTGCAGCTTCCTGGCGCAATGCTGATGAAGTACGGCCCGAGCGACTACGTCGGGGCAGCTTTCGCTTTTACCGGCACCCTGTTCTTTGATGGCGCCCATGAGAAGGCAGTTCGCGACCAAATCTGCGATTGCTTTGATGAGTATGCCGCCGTTGCCGGTGACCACCTGACCTGGCTCTGGCGGGAAGAACCGCCATCCGGCCCCGACGTGCAGCCGTATGCCGACGCGAAGCCGATGCGCAAGCTGGCGGCAGACACGCACGAGGACGACCTTTTCTCTTTCTTCTACACCGGGGGCGAAAGAAGGGAGGACGCATCCCCCCTACATGTTCCACGTGTCCGGGGAGCGCGGATGGAAAGCGCGCAAATCGAGAAGGCCACTATCAGCTCTCGTGTTCTCGCTCCCGATTCCGCCGATGGAGCAGAATCCGCTCATTCTGCTGAAGCTGTTCTACTCGTTCGCGAAACGGCTGAAGCCGTTGCACGGCTTTGCAGGTCACAGTCTGGTGATGTCGCCTGCGCGCGTTGACGAGAATGAACCGACCCAAGCCATCATGGCTGAAAAGATGATGGGCCTGGACGTGGGCGATTCGGTATTCATGTCTGGTCGGTTGCGCGGCGGCTTCAAGACAGTGAGCTGGTTGACAGCCCTGAGCACAGAACTCTTGAGCAAGGTTGGTTCCGTAGACGACCTGCGTCAGGAACTCCCGCCGAGCTGGTATGCGTTCTACGACTATGGTGGTGGTCTCGTCATCCAGGCTGGGGCGAAACCGGACATCGGCTCTGTTGAGTTGGGGCTGCCGGCCGCCTATGTATTGACGAACAACGCGCTCAAGGCCGCACGCATCCCAGCGTTTGAAACGTTCCATGGGACGTCGCACGATGGTGAACCGCGAATTGTGGGCGCAGCGGCAGATGCTTGGCTGCGCCGGTTGGATGTAGCACCGGACGAAATACTCTCGTACAAGGCCAAGCTGCTGAATGGGCCAACGCTGGGCACGGCGAATACGCTGAGCGAGTTCCGACTATGACTCCGTTGGGTTGAGCCGGGCGCGCTGGGGTACTACTTGGCGAGCCGAGGCTGACCGGGCGGGGGGAGTACACCCGCGAACGCAACCAGCGATACGTGGCAAGGAGCAAAGAGAGACTTAGTTTAGAGCATCTTCTGGCTCAAATAGAGCAACAATTTTTGCGTCCGCTACTTCTCGACCATCTGACCGCTTCAGGAGTCACCAATGCCAACTATGCTCGTTATTTTTGCGGGGATTACCGTTGGTGCGCACCCTCACTCAGAGATGTCTGTGCCCGGCTCAGGAAGAGTTGTGTGGTCAAGGTCGACGCGATGGGCAGAGCGATTCCTGCTACAGACCAACCAAGGCACGACGTAATGCCGCCAGTCACCCAGAAAGCGAAAACGCATGGCGCTGGCGCAATACGGGCAAGTCGCTCCAATCCTGGTAACAAAGATATCGTCCCGCTCGTTGACCTCCAAGAGAAGCTCTCTATGCAGGAACGGCAAGGCGAAACTCAACCTCTCTTGTCTAAGCTGGTGCAAAAATGCGAAGAGCAGCATGGATGGGAAAGCGACAACGAACGTGAACCAATAGCCGGGATACCGGAAGCTAGAGAGAAAGAAGGAGGACATGGAAGCAGCGAAGGCACATGCTCCCAGCACCCCAAAGAAGCGCTGAAGCTTCCTTGCGTTGCCAATCGGCGTGGGGCGAACGTATCGCCTCCACGCATTAAGCAAGTAGCGCCCATGCACGTCCTTGACTTGGCTACCTGCACTGAGGGCATCCACCGATGCTTTGATACGCGCGGTCTGGTCCAGCGAGAGCGCCTGCTGCTCTCGCACCTCATGAAGTATGCCTCCGCGCAGGTGAGGTGCGTAAAGTCTCTGCAACGAATCAATTCTGCCGATGTGGTCACACAAGTCTTGCCAGAAGTCGATATGAACTCGACAGAGCCCCATCTCAACGCGAGCATCGGAAATTTTTAGCACCACCTTCCGCAGCGATATATCCCGCTCCAAAGTGCTCGCTATGACGTACAGCGAAACATTGACGCCGCTCTTATCGAGCTTTACGAGCTCCGCCTGAAGCTTCTCCTCGGTAATCTTGGTGGCATCATATCGTTTGCACTGGATTGCAATGCGTTTGCCGGTCTCTCCATCCTCAACGAAAAGGTCGACGCCACCCTGGCCCTGCCCAGACCTACCGTGAATAGCCGGCACTTTGTCGCCGAATACCTCCGCGTAGATATCGGCGCACATCGTTTGGAAATCCTGGAACTGCAGCGGCTTTGGTATCTCTTGAGAGAACTGAGTCATTTTGGGTTCTCACACGGTTGAAGACAAGGCTGGCAAGACCGAGAACAAGTACGCCTATTGCCCGCGCCCCCAAGAATAGACGACCTAAAGGTCGAATTCTTGAGACCAAAACATGCTCTTGAGATGGCGTTAGCCAGTGAAGCCGGAACCGGCGATACTCATCGGATTGCACTCACCAACCAAGCGCGCAGACAATCTCCTGCGGTCGCACCCCGGCGGCGACGTCTTCAGCTATGCTTTGCATTCACCAACACGCGGAGGAAACTATGGCGACATACAAAGAGCTGCTCGCACAAAAGGAAAAATTGGAGCAACAGCTCGCCGCTGCGCACGCTGCGGAACTGGAAACGGTCATCGCGCAGACGCGCCAAATCGTCATCGAGTACGGCCTCACGGCGGAAGACCTTGGGCTGGCGACCAAGGCGAAGAAGCAGCGCAAGGGGGGGACGGTTGCGCCCAAGTACATGGACCCAAAGTCAGGCGCAACGTGGACGGGCCGTGGGCGCGCGCCGGCATGGATTGCAGGAAAAAATTTCGAGCGATTCCTGATTAAGTAAATCGATAACACTCCGCCAATTACGACGCCATACCCCCTGGCGTCGTGGTTGGTGCAGGTCAGTCAGCTATCGTAGATAGCAAACGCTCAAGGTTTTGCTCTAGCTTCTGCACCACGCTGCCAACTTGCATGCCCCACGTTTCTGAGAGAACTGGGGCAATATCCAGTGCATCCCATGGCATCAACGACACATTGTTTGCTGCTGCGAAAGGGCCATCTGTTTCAGGTAACACTCTTTCTGCCGGCATCCTGCTGAGCAATTCGCGGCCCTTGGCTCCGGCAAGCATCGCTGGCCCAACACTGAACCAGCACCCTAGCTCGATAGCTCGCTGTAGCTCTCTAACTGAACCGGAAAACCAGTGCAGAATCGGGCTGCCTGCTAAGGGATGTCCATCAAGAACGTCCAGCACTTTCGTTGTGGCGCCGCGTGAGTGCAAGCTGATGATGCGCCCGCCTTGACGCTCACACTCCGCAATGACCGCTCTGAAGATATCCTCTTGGGCGGGTAGTGACGCTCTGAATTTTGGCGAGCCATCCAATCCGACTTCGCCCACGAATCGAGTTTGCGACACATACGAGAGTAGCAAGTCGCGCTCCGCCGACTTACGTTCCACGATTTCTGGGTGAAGCCCCAACGCGACTTGGATATTTTCGTATCCGGCAAACACGCGAGAGGTCGCGACCCACGCTCGCGGGCTTGTCGTAACAACAAGTGTGAAGCGATTGCGCTTGTTGACCTCGGGTAATAGCCGCAGTGCATCCGGGTACAAGTCAAGATGGCTGTGTAGGTCCATCACACGACTCCATGCTGTCGCAACAGCTCCCCCAGTTCAGCCAGACCACGGTCGACAACGCCTTCATACCGAGACCGGTCAGTGGCATTGGCAAAACTCAGTGCACCGCCAAATAGACGTGCAACCCCTTCTTCCGCTGCACGAAGATGTGCCACTGCTGCTGCCCCAATATCGTTGGCTCCCGTCCGTCGACCACTAAGACGCAAATCATCAAAGCGGTAACGGGGCGTGGAGTCGTTGAACCCCGCTCGAATGAAGGATGCTCTCCGCACCAGGCACGGCACGCACCTCCCACAGTGGGTGTAGTTGTAGTAGCCAAAACGACCGCAACTCGTCGAGTCACCCACGAGTCGCTGTAGCAAGGGCTTGTCAGTACAGTCTTCCAGCAACTCCCCCTTGGTCTTGAATTTGTAAGGTGACAGCAGTTCGGCCTCGATACCGACCGCATTCCATATATCTTGAAGGCGAGAAAGGAATACCGGATGAGTTGTCTTGGTGCTGAAGCTGCCGAAGCGGCCAGGGGTCAGCGGCACATTCAAGCTGATGAAGCCATTCTCAGGGACGAAGATTTCGACGGTGCTTTGAGTCGCAGAGTGGACAGCGCTGCTAGCAAGCGCCGCAAACGCGAAGAACACTATCGAACGCCCTCGCGTCGAGCGCTCAGAAGGGTGAATCAACCGAATGCGATGGTTCCACTGGAAGTGGCGGTTCGTCGCGTGTAGTTCTTGTGCGAATCTGAGCTGCGTGTCACGGTCGCCCTTGGCGACCTGCGAAACAAAAAGCGGACGACGGCCTGCAATCGTCAGGTCGATTGCTCCCACGAGACTATCAACTCCCCCTGACAGAAGGGACACGCAATCGGCATCAACAGTGAGTTGGCTTGTTGATTGAGGCGGAGGTTCTCCACCAGGTAGCAATGTTATCGCCCAAAAATCCCCGGTCAGGAAACGCAGCATTTGCTCTAATGCTCCCTGCTGCGCCACCCACGGCTCAGGGTCGTGCAAACAAACATCCAACTGGATAGTTCTCGTCCATCCATCAGCACTGCCAGCTCTGAGGCAGGTTAAGTCCGCCGCCGCGACGGCCAGCGCCAGCGATACAAAGTCCCATACCTGAATAGAAGGATTGAGACCGAGGCGGGACAAGTCATCCTTCCATCCAGGCGCAATCGTACCGACATCGCCCCGTGCCGGATTTGAGTACAGCGAGAAGTAGTCGACACCGCCGGAAGTAGTGTTCGGCAACAGATGTGCGGGAGAGCAGATAACACGTGTCATTGTGTTCCCTCATAAACAGCAAAAGTGTTTCGCAGCGCCTGCTGCATTGTTGTCTCAAGCTGCCTTGGCGAGGGATTTAAGTTTGCCTGCCTCACCACGCGCATTTGGGCGGAAATCTCAGCTTTCAGATAGTCGCGCATGTCGTTCATGCGGTTGACCACTTCGCGCGGCGCCAGCCTGGAACTTTCGAAAAGTTGACCGATATCCAGTTGGAGGCGGCTGCACGCCTCATGGGCCAAGAACAGTTCCACCAGCGACCAGATATCCACGTCGCTCATACTGAGCAAGTCGACGTTTGGTTGGTTTTCCATTAGCTCGGCCATCGCTTGCGCCATGGAGTCCTTGCACGACTCCTCGTCGAGACTCCCGCCGCTTGTCGTGACCTGCTGGATTACCTCATTGATAACGTCTTGAGCCGATGGATTCCTTTCAACTAGCGAGCTGACCCACTGACTGACTCGGGCGTCTGTACCGTCGCGAGCAGCCTGCAACAACGATATGAGGCCGACTGCCGACCGTGTCGACGCACGCATTCGGGCCGCAGCGTTACGCGCTCCGCCCATCCCAGTACGTGAGTAGTGACCGATAGCGCGGCCCAGGGATTCCCTGTTCCCCGTTCTCGCGTAGTTCCCCAACAGTCTGCGCGCGTCAGCGAACCGCCGAGGTGGCGCTATCCCTTCAGCGGGGGCTACATCGGGACTACCGCCGTTGCTTTCGGCATCCTCACTTCCTTCCGCGTCTGACACATCTCCGCCTCCAACGGCAGGTGCGTCCCCCCCGAGCTGGTCCAGCCAGGGAGGGTCAAAAGAAACGCCTGCGCCAGGGCCGGAACTAGATGTTGAAGTCCCCATATTTATCGATTCCCCTGAAGTGCTTTTATTGCGTTCTTCACCGGTTGCGGTGAACTTGAATCCGACGCCCAAGCGGCCAGTAGCTCTTGCGCCCAAGGCTCATCGCGAATGTTAGGTATCAGCGGCGCCGGACGCTGAGTTGCAGGGATTTCCTGCAACAGCCCGACAAAGAGAGAACCGAGCTGAGGAAACGCCCGCGTCACGTGCAAACACTTGGTCAGTGAATCTCTGTCCCACTGCTCAGAGCGGACACGACGCATTAGCCGCGTGAGCAATCGCTCTGCTTCCGCCTCGCCCAATGCTTGTACCTGCTTAACCAAAGGCTCCAGCAAGCTTTTTGCCTCGAGTATTGCGTCGAACAGAGCTCGACCGTCCGGGGAAAGTTCATCGAACGCTGCTAGAGATATGCTTCGGTCCTTGCTCAAGTACAGGAGTGGTCGGAGGTCGGTACCTGCAAGCGGCGGCGACAACTTCAGCCAATTGCCGATGAATTTGGTATCCCAACTAGGGTCAGGTGCTTTGTAGGGCTCACCTTCAGCAAGAGCTTCCTCAATACCAGCGAAGAACTTGGGCTTCCCGTCCTCACTCTCTCCGACCGCTTTGACAAGGAACTCAAACGCTGCCGGCGACGCGCACCGTTCGAATAGCTGGAGTTTGACCAACTCTTCAAATGCGACTGTCATTCCCTGAGCTTTGGCGATAGCCTCACGAATTGTGAGGTTGTTCAAGAATCGTTTTATGAGTCTAGGATTGCCTGCAATGTTGTCAGCGGTTGTAAGCAGCGGCGCAAGCTGGTCTGCCAAGTCGATTTTTTGAGCGAAGCCATTCGCTTGACCAAATGCCTCCGATATTGTCTTCCGGGTTAGTGCACCCGCCCAAGATTTCCTGACAGCGTCCAGTATTTTTTCTTGAGCCTGTTTAACGACTTCTCCGTCAAGCTCACCTCTCCGCCGAGCCAAATCTGCGAACAGTAGGACTAGATATGCTTTGACTTCGGTGACGCCGAGTCGCGGGACGCGGAGAGGCACCTGAATCAGCTTGTCGAAATAGCTTGTAACAAGCTCATCGTTGAGATTGGCGTCTTTGAAGTGTGCTCGCACCGCGCCACGAATCATTTGTTCGTCGGCTGCAATAATAAACGCTGTCCTCGGCATGAAAAGCAGCAGGCGTATTGCTTCGAGTGTGGAAATTGCGGTGTCGGGGAGACATCGGTCCAGGTCATCAACGAAGACAATCAAAGTTACATCCAGCCCATCCAGAATCTCGTGGAATGCCTTCCTCAGGCCGGCTATTTCTCTTGGAAGAGACATCGCCTCCTTATCCTTCAACAGGTCCTTTAGGTCTGGCTGCAACTCGCTGTAGGCCTCCTTAACCTTGGCTAGGTCGTCAGCGCTCGGCGCGCCGTCGGATGTGAGCAGACCACCAACCGCTCCAATAATCGAACCAACAGGTCCGGCGATGGCCCCACCCAGAACGACGCCTTGAGCGACAGGGGCTAGCATCTTCGCGGCGCGGAGCCATTTCACGCGCTTTGCAAAGTCCATCGCTTTGTCCAGGAAAGACTTGCGTTCCTCCGCCTCCTTGACGAGCTTGTCGGAAACCGACTGCAAGAGCGCCATGCGTGCGTCGTCGTATCCTTGATATAACCACGCATTGAAGTCCAAGAAGATGTACCTCTTCTCCGCACCCGCAGTGCTCTTCAAGGAGTTCGCGACCATCCTCACCAAGGAAGACTTTCCAACACCCCAGCTCCCGGATATACCAATAGACAGAGGCTCACCTGCGGAGTCGCGAATTAGCTGCGCTGCCGTGTCCGCGACGACCGAGAAATTAAGCAAGTCTGTCGAAGTTTCTACGTCGTGCCACATGTCTATTATTCTCAACTGAAATGGTTAATTTCTCTATTTAAACAGCGCAACTAGAATACTTTGATGTCTGCATGCGCTTGAGCCAGCGCTGCCGCTGCAACATCAAATTGTTTCTGTAACGCGGTGGCACGATGCTGTTGCTCCGATTTAAATCGAGAGAGCTCCGACGGGCCAGCAGCGAGTCCCTTTTCCAACTGAATCCGAAGTGCAGCAATCTTGTTCCTCACTCCCGCGATGTCTGCCGCTGGCACCGCAGTACTCGGGTTGAATCTGAAGCCGCGCTCGCACGTCTTTCGCCAGTCAACGAGGGCTCTTGTTAGGCCCTCACCAAAGCCTTTGATGTTCTTGATGCGGCTTGCGCTGATGTCTGCGGCAGTCTCTATGCCGTGCGAGGCAAGAACCGTTTTGCGGCCAGGGCCTACTCCTGAGATGGACGCATCAGAGATGAAGAAGCGCTCGAGGTACCGTTGCTTCTGCCGCGCTTCAGCGGTGCTCTTGAGCTCCTCCATCGCGCGCTGCTCCTTGGCATCAAGAGCTTGATACTCCGTCTTGAGGCGTACCAATTCCGATTTCTTCTTCGTGAAGCCAGCCGTACCCACCTCAGAATTCCAGCGTTCGCAGAGCATGACCCACTGCTGCTGTGCAGCTCTGAGTTGCTGCTCTCTCCGAGTCCGCTCCGGAGCGGCGTTAACCTTGCCGAAGGCCGACCATGCAATCCACCCCACGAGCAAGGCAATAAAGAACAGCGCCGGCTGTGCGACGGTAAACCAGAGACCTAGGCCGAGAATGATGGTCCGAACGAAATATGCTTTGTTCCGCTGCGACTGATACCCTGCAGGTAGCGGTTGCGGCGTGGGCTTGATGTGATTCCACGACGGTGGAGCTAAGGCACCAGGAGGTGCAACAGCTTCAATCGCCGCCCAGACCTTTGCTAACTGGAAACCAGCGACCCCGGGCTGCTGGTAAGCGTGCACATCGATGAAGTACACAACGCCTTTCGACTCTAGGCTGCACCACGGGCAGGTGGATATGGCCGTGGGGAAGAGATGCATCGCCGATGCAGAGCATTTCTTCGTCGAGGCTCGCAGCGAATCGAGAGCTTGTACCCAATCGCCTGCAGTGGGCCGCCCGTTTGGCGCCGCGCCCGGTTCGGTGAAGGCTCGCTCGAACAAACTGCCAACCGAGTCAGGTACCAAAGCTAGCGTCAACGCATTTGGCGGAGCGTCGAACCCTCTGGCACGCGCAGTGCGACTATAGGCAAAGCGAAACGCTTTGATGTCCGCCTCAAGTTGGTTGCCCACGTCACTTCGAAGAGGCACACCAGAGAAAGGATGCCGGCCGCCAAATAGCAGATGAAAAATTAGGAGGGCGAGCCCAAAATTGTCGTGATTCGTAGTGCGCTGCGTCGAAGCAAATGAGGTTGTCCCCTGTAGCTCCGGCGGCGTGAAGTGCGGAACGCCGACCTCGCAGAAATGAACTGTGTTTTGGGCTCGAATCTGAAACGAATCGCAGTCGATGAGCGAGACCTTGCTGTCTGCGCCGACTACCACATTGCCTTGGTTGACGTCCCCAATCACGTGCCCCTGGGCGTGAAGGGCGGAGAATGCAGCGGCTGTGTTTCGCGCCACATAGAGCAGGAAGTCCCAGGCGGCCCTGGGAAAATCCTGCTTACGGTGGGCCGGACTGTATAGCTTGTGAATCGGTTCGCGATTCACAACCTTCGCCATCAGAAAACCGTTAATTGCGCCGTTTGGCTTTACGTGAAGAGTCTCCTGAGGCCACGCGGCATAGTTCAGGATTGACTGGTCTACTGAGCTCGCCATGTAGGCCAACTTCGATTGCCGGATGGCATTCAGGGAGCTGTGATAGACCTTGGCCACAAGTTCTGGCCGTCCTTCCACCTCGAACACGGCTCCTTCCCCGCCACGGCCAAGCTCACGCCTCAGACGGACGGCGTTCCCCTTTGCGTCGAACAGCGTCTTGTCCATCTATCGCACTACTGCCTGCTGGCAACGAGAACCAACGTTTTGTCATCATCCGTCCGCTCGTTCACCGGTTCACTATCCAGAAAAGCGCGGAGAGGTGCTTCTAGGTCAGCCACCTTTTCCTCAGGAATCTTGTCCAGGGTGGCAAAGAAAGGGGCAAAAAAAGGAGCATGCGGTTCGCCGTCTTGGAGATGCAGCGCTAACCGTTGGATGCCATCACTGAACGCGGCCGCATACTTGACGCCGGCATCCACAGCCTTGACCTCTAGGTGGTCCAGCGCGTCCATGTCTGTCACAAAGTATGTCTGGTTCGCGTACTCACCAGTCATTGGCTGGATGGGCAATTGCAACCCGACACCTGTATCAACGACGATACCGCCATCGCCGATTTGCATCAGCAGCGTACGGCTTGCGCTGGACACGAGCCCGAGAAACGTGCAGGCGTAGTCTCGGGCCGCTTTGCCTTCTGCCTCGGCCGCTGCATAGAGACGCTCACGTACGGCTATTACGCAGTTCGCGGCGAACTCGTCGTGGAGACAGTATTCCGGCTGCTGTAGCTGTTGGCAGATTGCCGACACACCATACTCAATTGCCCGCTCGGCGCCCAAGCCACCGTGCTCAGCACTGCCGGCACCGTCGGCCACAAGGACCACAAGCACGGGCGCTCCCCGAGCGTCACACTCGACGTTTGCGTAACAGCTATCTTGGCAAGGCAGTCCAGTGGCAACGTGCGAAGTGCCGGCAATGGAAGCGGAAACCGTAACCCAGTTCACACGGAAGCCCAGCCGGAAGGAGAGTCAAGTTTGACTTCTGTGCCCGGCGTCGATTGAGAAACCGAGCGCATGGAGCTGGATAGCCAGGTGAACAGCTCACGGAACTTCAGACCTTGCAGCGACAACGGCTCTCGCACACTGATTTGGCGGAGGACATCCATATTCGCGCCTTTCACGCCGACAGCGAAGAACGCAAAATTCTTGGAAGCCTCCCCCTCGCGGACCATGGCGGCTGCGGATTGCCACTCATCGGTCGGCTCACCATCGGTAATCAGCCAAATCCAGGGGCGATAGTAGGCAATCCCGTTGCGCCGGTACTCAGCTTTCCGGTCATTCACCATAGCGATGCCCTGGCGGATAGCCTCACCCATCGGCGTGTCGCCTTGCGACGTAAGGGTTGGAGGGTAAAACGAGGCCGCAGTTTGGAAATGGGCCTCCGTCCGGACGGGGCCGAAAGTGATGATGCCGACTTCCACACGCTTCATCGCCAGCGAGTCAGCCGCCAACTCGTCCTTGAAGGTGGTGAGGCCCGCGTTGAGTTCAGCGATGGCGGAGCCCGCCATGGAACCTGAAACGTCGAGTAGCAGCATGCACGGGCAGCGCGGCTCAGGGTTATCTACAAAACTATCGGTACCAAACGAAATCTGTTCTGACATGAGCTTGTCCTATCCAATGTTGGGCGCTGAGCTTGCAGTGCCTAGAAGGTAATGAAGGTCTCGTAATCGACTAGCTTGCGAGGAAGCCAACCAGTACGAGGACAACGGATAGCCCGTACAGGATTGGCACTGCCGTTGGCACTGTACGGTTCTCTTTGTAGCCGGTCTTGTAGCGCCGGTCGCGCTTCGGTGTTAGGAGGCGGGCGACACCAAAGCACAGGGCACCAAACAAAATCAGTGCTCCCAAGGGGCTCGATGGCTTTTTCGGCGTAGCGTCAGGCGTGGTGGCTGGCGGGATATCCGCCTGGGGGGGAGGCCGCGCCTCTATGCGTTTCTCGGCCTCAGAGCTGCCTGGAGTGGCGTAGATGGACCCACGTGCGTTCTGCTCTGGTGCACCGGGTGGCCCAGAGTTCGATACGCTGCTGGCTCTGGGGAAGCCTTGTCGTCCAGCGAGCTCGCTGGAAGGGGACGCCGCGCCACTATCAGTGGACTGATGAACGATGGGCCTTGACTTCAATCGCGCGGAGGATTGTTGCCACTCCGCAAACAGGATATCGAGACAGGATACAGAGTCACAACTGTCACGCTTTTCCCGCCATACGGCCACGTCCGACTCAGAAATGCTCCCCGCCTGCAAGAGGCTCTGTTGGTCAGCATATATGCGCTCGTAGCCCATGGAGAGCATCGCATAGTCGCAGATTAAGCGGACCACAGGCGGACGGGCGTCATTTTGCGTTTCACATTCAGGCCCAGTTGCTGTAGGTGAATCACAGCGAGCGGGCAGCGAGCGAGAGGAGGTTTCGCAAACGATGTCCGAAGCCCATGCACCAGACATGGTTGCGAACCCGACGACAAGAATGCTGACTATTCGGCAGAGACCCCGGTACATATTGTTTTTCTTGCAGAAGACTATCGCGCAGACATTTACACAACTCCCCACGATAGTCTATGAAGAAACCCGGATTCTGCCTGCCCCTCAAAAGTAGTAGATAATCACCAACCCCGGCCATCCAATTCAGAAATTCCAAAATCAGATATTAGGATTTTATAATTCTATGTGGAGTGAGGGCAGATGTCTTCGCTCTCCAAAGTTCATTGCCTTTTCTGGCATCCCACGCCGAATCCACGCCTCCTCACACTGGACGAGGATGTACGCCAGCGCGATATATGCGGACACAGCGACTCACGCCAGTTGGAACACTGGCGAGCATGATGACGCGCTTGATTCGGAGACAAGCTCAATGAGTGCAGGCCGCCGTTGGTCGTCCGCCTGCACGGGCATGCCCGAACGCCTGGAGAAGCGCGCGCCCTTGAGCAGTTACTTGGGCATAGACGTGGTCCAACCCTTGACGCTCGAGCGTCACCAGCTTGTGTTCAATCAGCGCCTCCACGTCAGCACTGTCCAACTCCTGCGGTTCGACGCTGTCGTTGACCAATAGCAGCACAGCAAATTCATGAGGACTCAGCACAGTTCTCTCCGGCGTGTCGGGTTTTCGATATCACGAGGGGGATTACACGTGGTGGGATGCCTTGCGTACTGACCTCACAACCACGGCGAGAGAGCGTACGGGTCAGTATCGGTTCGTGCTTTCAAGCCGAGGAAGCATAGGTATGTGCAATGCACCATTCAAGGCCATTCCGCGTTGAATTTGACCTCATCCTGCGACACACGTTTGCGATGTGCTGTTGCCTTGGCAGCTGCACCGATGTTGGCATTTCTGATGCGTTACCGCCGGCATCCGCGACGTTTGGCGAACGCCAGAAGACGCGCCCTTCGGAGCGACGTGCAACTACAATTGTGCAAGCGCAGCACAAAGTCGAACGGCGCTAGCAGATTGGAATGGGGGCAGGATGGTAGCGGCAACAGTACGCGCCGGCACGCGGGAAGAAGCACTGCGATTGCTGAAGGCGCATGGCATTGAGGCTATCGAGCTGGACTACGAGACAGGCTGGCAAGACGCTGTCGAGCTGGGCCGGCTCGGTCAAAAAGCCGGCGTTCGCGTGGAGTTTCGGGGCCACGAGAGCATCGCAGTTCAGTCGCTCGCCGCATTGATTGCAGGTCTAGCGCGACCAAAAACAACGTTTCGACAGCGCAACCTTTACTGCAAATTTGACCTGAATAGATTGCCCACGGGCGAGCTGGAGCGGCTCGATGCAATAGCGGCAAGAATTGGAGATTACATTCTCGGCGGCCACCTACTACGAGAGACCGATGCTGCTTGGGTTGAGTAGCGGCCCACATCCTGTCGATGCAGCCGCTCGCAATCCGAACGGAGCAGCGCTCCCTGTGACGGCCGACCAAACAATCAAAGCTGGTATGCTGCCCGCTAGGACAATCAGGTAGGAGGGCGTCATGGTTGCGAAAAAGGTCTCGAAGAAGCGGTACCTAAAAGTCCTGAACAAACGTAAGGCGTCAATTATTGACGCCCTGGCGTCGCGCTGAGGGTTCACAGATGCTACGTGTCCATGTTGATGAACGTGGACAGGTGCACACATGGACGAAAG
>JGI24740J21852_10000186_pt1 | contig 25404 bp, 23 predicted proteins | sample KBSCornC6_FD_21852 | JGI IMG/M metagenome (IMG submission 21852) | reverse complement strand
TCTCCCGCTCGTTGCCGAGCGGGACAGTGTTCTATACGTGGGTCAACATTCGATGCAAAAACCTACCTCGGGTGGGTCAGGATTCGGTGCAAATCAACAGTGGAGCGATGACAATGCCTTGTTGGCCGCCAACGCCTGCGCACCGGTGTCGGTGATGTTGTTACTGGAAACGTCGAGGGATTTCAGCGTCTGGTTAGCCGCGAGCGTCTGTGCGCCTTTGTCGCCAATCGCGTTTCCCATGACATTGAGAGACCGGAGCGTGGTGTTGGCAGCCAGCGCTTGCACGCCTTCCTCGCCAATATGAGCGGCAGCAAGGTTGAGCACCTCCAGCGTCGCATTCGCTGCAAGTGCCTTAGCGCCAGCCGGGCCGATGTTGTTCCGTCTGAGACTGAGTTCTTTCAGCGTCGTATTCTCCGCAAGTGCCTTTGCGCCGGCCGGCCCGACGTTGTTCCATTCGAGATCGAGCGATTCAAGCGTCCGGTTAGCAGCAAGCGCGCGCGCTCCCCGCTCGCCGATATGGCTCGCGCTGATATTGAGCGACTTGAGGCTGCGGCTGCTGGCCAGAATTTCCGCAGCCTCGTCGCCAAGGGAGGTCCCTCTGATTTGCAGCGTCTTGAGTGTGGGCTTTTCAGCCAAAATCTGAAGCGCCTTGATGCACAGGTTGCCCCCCTCCATCTTCAGGTGGACGAGCGGCAGCTTATGCAAGAACGCGAGATGGAGCGGATCGAGACGCACGACGCATTTGCTCACGTCCAGTTCCGATATCGAGGCAGGAAGATTGTGCAGATCCTGCGGTCTGAACCAGGTTCCGACCAGCGTGAGCTTCTTCGGGGCCAGTTTGGAGCGAGAAAGGGCCTGGATCTCATCTCTATACCTGAGCGTCAATTGCATTTCGCTATCTACCGCAGCGCGCATTTCGTGATTGACGGCCCGCAGATTCTTGCGGGTCTGCGGTGTGGCGCGGCTCGCAATGGCCGCCCACATCTCAGGCGGAAGCGGTGGCAACGGCCTTTCCGTGGCCGCTTGCTGTCGAGGGCGAGGGAGCGCTGCCTTCAACTGTCTCAAGCCCTGCAAGGGGCCTCCGGCGCGATGGGCCCTTGGCTGGCGCGAAGCGTCCGTTGCCGGCGCTGTGCTACTGGAGGTCGACGGGGAGTGGACTCCATCAAGCGTCCGGGGGGCACCAAGGCAAGCGGAGAAGATTTTCTTCATTGACGTCTATGTGTAATGGATTTTTTGTCATAGAAGTCTGGGCCGCGTAGCAGCCTCCCATGTCTGCGATGACGAAGGCGGGTTGTCGAGTGCGAACGCAGCAAGACCCCGTTGCTTTCCAGTGGCGCCTGCCACCCAACAGTCAGCCGACTGCGTCCGCAATCTCACACGCGCAATGATTTCGCTTTCGCGCCATCCGATTCGGCGCGAGGCCAATGCGCCGCGCGTTTCGCCTTTACAGTCCGGTGAGCTTTATCTTTGGCAGTTCATTTCTCGATGCTCGACGGAATGAACGCGCCCCTTCAACGCAGGCACCTCCGAATCCCAAGGAACCTTCATGAAAGCAAAAATTATCGTGACCGTGCTCCTCGCACTGATCAGCGCGACGGGGTTGTCGTCGGTCTTTGCTGACGACATGGTGGCCGCTCAGCAAGGTAGCGGTGGCGACATGACGTCTCAACAGCAAGGCAGCGGCGGCGACATGACGTTTCAACAGCAAGGCGAGTTCCCCGGCATGGTCTGCCAGGGCTGCCATTAAAAAACCCGAAAGCGGGTGGCCCACTTTCGGGTTGCGGTTGTTACCGGTCGATCGGTCGATCCGCTCAGTTGCTGAAGATCAGCCCGCGAGCAACACCATTGACGTAGATGCGGCCATAGGTGCTCCAGTCGCCCACCACCACAGCGTTGCCGCCGAACTGGTGCGCGTCATCGTTGAAGCGCGACCACGTTGCGCCGCCATCGTCGGAGCGGAAGATGCCCCACTGGCCGTTGACCGTGCCTTCCACGTAGACCGCAGCCGAGTACGGCGAGCCGGTTTGCGCCTTGCCCAGCGTGATATTGGTGGCGCCCAGCGTGCCGTTGGCGGTGGCAAAAGCGTTGAGCTTGGTCCAGGTCGCGCCCGAGTCCAGCGAGTGGTACACGGCATTGCCGTCGGCCACCCAGATGTCGCCTTCGGCGTTCGGGTTCACCACCATCGACGTATCGCCCCAGGCATTCCAGGCCATGTTCGCGTTCACCGAGCCCTGGCTCAGCGTGAACGTGTGACCAGCGTCGGTCGACACGTAGACCTTGCCACGCTGCCAGCTCCAGCTTGCACCGCCCGAATCGAAGGCATAGACCTTGTTCGGGTTCTTCCGGTCCACGGCCAGGCGATAAGCACGGAAGAAGCCGTTCCACGTGGCGGTGAACGCCGGCAGGTTGGTTTGCGTCCAGCTCGCGCCATTGTTCGTGGTGTATGACGGCACCGAGTCTTGCGGCGCCCAGACCAGGTTATTGCGCGACGTGACTGCCAGGCTTTGCACTGAGCTGGAGCTGTTCGAACCACCGTTAGGCATCGACGCGAACTGCGACCAGCTATTGCCGGAGTCGCCAGACCAGAAGGCCTTGACGACGGCACCGTTGGCGTTGTCGACGCCGGTGACAGCAATGTAGGACGGATCGGCCCACGCCATGTCGGCCGCATTGCCGCTGCTCCATCCGGGCATCGGCGCCCGCGTCGGCCGCGTCGCCAGGTCCGTGATCACCCAGGCGCCGATGTCGCCAGCGGCGTTGATCAGCTTGTACTGCGCGCCGGCCGGCGGTGCGGCGGCGAACAGCGTAGCGGTCTCTTCCAGGTTGTTGACCTTGGGGCTCCAGGTTGGCGTGGCTGCCGAGGCGTTCGTGGTTTCACAGATGCCGCCGCCGTGGATGTGCATGATGTGGTCGCGGTTGGCGGGGTCGATCGTGACGTTCTCGATCCAACCGCGGCAGGTGTCAGACGTATGCGGCATGTTGGCCTCGACTTCGCGCCAGGTGGTACCGCCATCATCGGACAGTTGAATTTGCTTGCTGCCGTCGCTCCAGCCTGTCATGCCCACCGCAATGCGGGCGGTCGAGCCGGTGCCATAGACGGACAGACCGGCCATCCCCATGCTGGTGGAGCTGGTGAGTTGGGTCCAGGTGCTGTTGTTGCTGCCACCGAACTTGTAGAGATAGCTGGGGCCGCTGCCACCCTGTACCTGAGGCGCTGTCGGGCGGAACGTCATGTAGAAGGTGCCGTCGGACGTCTTCACCACGTGCGGGATGTCGTAATTGGCGACGTTGGACGGAACCGCGACCGGCGCCCACGTGGCGCCGCCATTGGTGGACCGGTACAGCGTCGACGTCAGGCCTGCCGCCTGGGCGTAGTCGGAGGCGACGGTGGCCCAGATGATCCACGTCGGCTGCCCGGTGCCCTTGGATGGGGTATCGAACACGATTTGTTCGACGCCGATCGGGGTCCCACCGCCCGTCATCGTGGTGCTCGAGAAGCTCGTGACCTGGCTCCACGTGTGGCCCGAATCCGTGCTCTTCCAGATACCGGCCCTGCGCGAGCCGAACATCAGCGTCGATGGATTCTGCGGGTCAACCGCCAGGCGTTCACCGTAGCCCCGGGCGTTATCGTTGCCACCCACCGCGAACGGCAGGTCATAGTGCGTCCAGCTGTTGCCGCGGTCGCTGGAAATGTAGATGCGGCCGGGAGCATTCTGACTCACCGTATCGCCGGTCATCATGTACACCAGCTGGTCGTTGTTCGGGTCGAGGGCGATGCTCTCCACACCGTGGTACTGGCCTTCGCCGGCGCCGAAACCCAGGCCGTCAGTGATGGGCGTCCACGCCGAGTTGGTCGCGTCCCAGCGGTAGGCGCCGCCAACATCGGTGCGCGCGTACAGCAGGCTCGCGTTGCTCGGGTGGTAGATCAGCCCGGTCACATAACCGCCACCGCCCCATTTCACGCTGGTCCAGCTGGTGCCCTGCTGGGTGCTGGCGGGAGTGCCGCCGCTGGTCTTGCCCCCGCCGGTCTGGCCACCGCTACCATTGTTCGCGCCTGTGGCACCACCACCGGTGCCGCCTTGCGTCCCAGTACCCATCGTGCTGCTGCTCTGGGTGCCATCGGAGCCGCCACCGCAGCCAAATAGCACGCACGTCATAGCCGCCACGGCAATCCATCGCTGTTTCATTTTGCTCATTGATCCACCCGGTTTCTTTTTTGTCGTCAAACCTGCGGCTCTGCCGCACGAACCATCGCCACCCCCTGCTAAAGAGGGGTATCGAGATGTGTGCCGCCATTGAACACAGCATGTGCGCGCGCATCAACCTTGAAGCGGATTTAGTGAGCTTTGTTGAGAATCGTCGTACGCCAGCACGTCATGGTGTTACCGCGACGGACGAGGATGCGACCTCACTATTTGCGCAAGGCATGGATGGACGGACTTCCTTGACAAAGTCGAAGTGGACACACAAAGCTATGCCCACCCGGTATAGATCAAGGCAAGTATGGACATCCGCGAACTCAAAAGCTTCATCCGCGTGGCGCGTGCCGGCAGCTTCAGCCGCGCGGCGGCCGAGCTCTATATCGCGCAACCGGCGTTGAGCCGGCAGATTGCGAAGCTGGAAGCGGAGATTGGCGTGCCATTGCTGGTGCGACACGGCCGAGGGGTGCGGCTCACCGCCGCCGGCTCACGCTTGCTGGAGCGCGCCGAGATGATCACGCACCTGCTGAGCGAAACCAGCGAAGACGTGCGCGCCAGCGCCGACGAAGAGCGCGGTCACCTGGCGGTCGGTCTGCCGCCGACGATGGGCGCGCTGATCGGCGCCGAGCTGGTTCAGGACTTCTGCGCCCAATGGCCGCAGGTGTCGCTCCATGTGCGCGAGGGGCTGAGCGGTTCGCTGCAGGAATGGGTGCTGGATCGCCGGGTCGATCTGGCCGTGGTCTATAACCAGCCGCCGCTGGATGCCTTCAACGTGCGGCCACTCTTTAGCGAGCCGATGATTCTCGTGGGCCCGCCCGGCACCGACTCTGGCACCGAAGCCGGCAAGCGCGAATACCAGATCCGCGACCTGGCCAGCGTCCCGCTCATCCTGCCGGGGTTGCCGCACAGCAATCGACGCTTGATCGAACAGACCGCCATTCAACACGGTGTACGCCTGCGCGTTGCGTTGGAGGTGGATAGCGTGGCGCTCACCAAGCAATTGGTGAAAGCCGGTGCGGGGTATTCCATCCTCACCTATATCGCCATCCAGGAGGAAATCGCGCGCGGTGAACTCGTGGCGCATCGCATCGGCCGCCCGGGCATCCGGTCAAACGTGGCGATCACCACCCTGCGCGAGAATCCTCCCTCGCGCTTTGCCGCCGCGTGGGTCACCCTGCTGCAGAGCAAGCTGCGCCGATTCATCGCCACGGAATCGTGGAAGGCCGATGTGGTCTGGCCGAGCGACGCGGCGCCGTAATCGATAGCGTTATCGACGCGACGCGCCGCGCCGCGCCGTTGCTGCAGCGCTTAGATCGACAAGCACAGCTTGCCGAAATGCTTGCCCGCGGCCTGGTGGGCAAACGCCTGGGCAATCTCATCCAGCGGGAAGGTCTGGTCGATCACCGGCTTGAGGCCCGTGGCCTCAATCGCACGCACCATGTCTTGCTGGTGACGGCGGCTACCGACGATCAATCCTTGCAGCGTCTGGTGACGGCGCATCAGCTCGACCGTGGGCAGTTCGCCGGCAATCCCCGTCAGCACGCCAATCAGCGAAATATGCCCGCCCGTGCGGCAAGCACGAATCGACTGCGCCAGCGTATCCGGCCCACCCACTTCGATGACCTGATCCACCCCGTGGCCCTGGGTGATGTCGAGCACCTTGGCCGCCCAGTCAGCGTCGCGGCGGTAGTTGATCGTGTGATCCGCGCCGAGTGCACGCACGCGCTCAAGCTTGTCATCGGATGACGACGTCGCAATTACGCTCGCGCCCATCAGCTTGGCAAATTGCAGCGCAAAGATCGACACGCCGCCCGTGCCGAGCACGAGCACGGTATCGCCGGCCTTGATGCGTGCATCCACAACGAGGGCGCGCCATGCCGTGAGGCCGGCCGTCGTGAGCGTTGCCGCTTCGGCATGGCTGTAGCCGCGCGGCGCATGCGTGAACCACTGGGCGGGCCGGACCACGTATTCGCGGGCGTAACCGTCCACGCCGTCGCCGGGCACGGTCTGGAAGTCCGACAGCGTTGCGCCACCGTCCAGCCAGGTCGGGAAGAACGTCGACACGACGCTGTCGCCCACGGCGAATTCGTCCACGCCGTCGCCAACCGCTTCGACGATGCCGGCACCGTCCGACATCGGAATGCGCCCATCGGCGGTCGATATCCGACCGAGGACGACGCCCAGGTCATGGAAGTTCAACGAGCTGGCGTGGATGCGCACGCGGATCTCGCCCGCACGGGGCTGGCCGGGGTCGGGCAAATCAACACGTTGGAGATGGTCGAGGCCAGCGGGCTGGCGCAGGGTAATGGCTTTCATGCGGAGGACTCCTCTGTGAACGCTATGAGATGACAGCGCCACCGCAACACGGCGGCGATTGAGGGCATTGTCGAGGGCTACGTCGCTTGTCGCAAGAACGTACAATTTTCACCAGTACGATCATTTTTGTAGGTATCAACCCATGCGACTCAAACGTCTGGATGGCAAGAGCGGTTGCTCTGTGGAGGTCACGCTGTCGGTCATCGGCGGGGTGTGGAAGCCCGTGATCCTGTTCCATCTGCTGCCCGGCAAGAAGCGCTTTATGGAACTGACGCGGCTGATTCCCAATGCGACACAGCGCATGCTGACGCTGCAATTGCGCGAGTTGGAGGCCGATGGCGTCATCGTGCGGGAGGTCTATCCCCAAGTGCCGCCCAAGGTGGAATATGCGCTGACGCCGCTGGGCGAATCGCTCGCCCCGGTGCTGATCAGCCTGCGTGAATGGGGAGAGTCGTATCGCGCACGCGGGATGGGACAAGAGCGGGGGCAAGAGCAGGAACAAGAACAGGGTCGTCAGCAGCCCGAGGTGGCCTGCGTTTAGCGGAGGGCCGCTCAGCAGTCGGCGCGTTGTTACATTTTTTCTTTGCCCCGCCTGTCGCCACCTGTCGATTTCACGCTCCGTCATTCGACGTACAAAAGAGAGACGCGAATCTCTCGCGACTCCACCCTCAACCCCAAGGAGAAACAACATGCGATTCATGGTTCTGCGATTGGCCGACAAGGACACCGAAGCCGGTGTGATGCCCAGCGAAGAACTGCTGACCGCCATGGGCAAGTACATGGAAGAACTCGCCAAGGCGGGCGTGCTGCTCGGCGGCGAAGGGCTGCACCCCAGTTCACGCGGGGCCCGCGTGGAATTCCATGGCGGCAAGCCGACAGTGATCGATGGGCCATTTGCCGAGGCCAAGGAGTTGATTGCCGGCTACACAATGCTCCAGGTCAAATCGGAAGAAGAAGCGCTGGAATGGGTCAAGCGCTGGCCGGCGCTGGATGCCGGTGGCAATGTGCGGCTGGAAATCCGCCGCGTGTTCGAGGCGGAAGATTTTGGTGCGGAGTTCACACCCGAGGCGCGCGAGCGTGAAGACCGCCTGCGTGCCGAGCTGGCGGCCAAGCAACAGTAAGCGCCCCGACGACAATGGCCAAGATGGCCGACACCGTGCAGATCCACCGCACCATCGATGCGGTCTGGCGCATGGAGTCGGCCCGCATCATCGCCGGGCTCGCGCGCCTGCTGCGCGACGTGGGCCTGGCCGAAGAGCTGGCGCAGGATGCGCTGGTGGCGGCGCTGGAGCAGTGGCCCGCCTCCGGCATCCCCGACAACCCGGCGGCATGGCTCACCACCGCCGCCAAGCATCGGGCGATTGATCGGCTGCGTCATCACACACTGGCCGCGCAGAAGCATGCGTTGCTCGCCATCGAACTGGAAATCGAACAAGCGCTGGCGCAGACCGAGGCCGACTCCGCCCGCGACGAAGCGATCGGCGACGATCTGCTGCGCCTCGTCTTTATCGCTTGCCATCCGGTGCTGCCGCACGAGGGCCGTGTGGCGCTTACCTTACGGCTGCTCGGTGGCCTCACCACGGACGAGATCGCCCGCGCGTTTCTTGTGCCGGAGCCTACTGTGGCGCAACGCATTGTGCGCGCCAAGAAGACCCTTTCCGCCGCACACGTGCCGTTCGAACTGCCGGAGCCCGATCAGTTGGCCGAGCGGCTGTCGGCTGTGCTGCAGGTGATCTACCTGATCTTCAACGAGGGCTATGCCGCCACCTCAGGCGACGCATGGACGCGCCCCACGCTGTGCGAAGAAGCGCAGCGCCTGGGCCGCATCCTCGCCGCGCTGATGCCGAACGAACCGGAAGTGCATGGCCTGCTGGCGCTGATGGAGCTTCAGGCTTCACGCCTGCGCGCGCGTGTCGGCCCCGGCGGTCGCCCTGTCCTGCTGATGGATCAAGATCGCAGCCGGTGGGACTACCTGCTCATCCAGCGCGGCTTTGCAGCCCTGGCACGGGCGGAAGCGTGCGGGCGCGGATTGGGGCCATATGGTTTACAAGCCGCCATTGCGGCGTGCCATGCCAGCGCGCGCCGTGCAGACGACACTGACTGGATACGCATTGCCGCGCTGTATGACGCGCTGGCACAACTCGCGCCGTCGCCCGTGGTTGAACTGAACCGCGCGGTGGCGGTGGCCATGGCGTATGGGCCTGCGGCGGGGCTTGAAATCGTCGATGCGCTCACGGCCGAACCCGCACTGCGCCATTACCATCTGCTGCCCAGCGTTCGTGCGGATTTCCTCGCGCGCCTCAACCGCCTGGACGAGGCCCGTGCGGAATACGAGCGCGCAGCAGCCCAGGCGCAGAACGGGCAGGAGCGCGCGCTGTTGCTGGAACGTGCGGCCAAGTGCATCACACCCGAGTAACCGCACGCCATTGCCAGGGTGAGCCATTCACCACGAAGGCGACCACGATGCACTGATGCTGTAGAAGCACGGTTGCAGCAGATTGCGCGCTGTCGCACATCCGGAATTTGTCTTTCGATATAAGAACGCGCCATTGCAGATTGGCAACATCAAACACAGACTTCAATTCCCTTTACTGCTCAGAGACTTAGCGACAAACGCGAGCATTGAAATATAGATGCTCCGATTTCTACGTATGCCGCTGCGGGTTGTGCGACGCAGAATGATTTGCAAGCGCAGGAGGTGCCCTTGGGGCGACTGCGCTCACGCAGGTAAGTCATTCCGTTGGTTGCACAAGCGCAGAGGTGTTCAAGATGAGTCGCAAGTTCAAGGTCGTCGCTGTCTCGGGGAGCGTGCAAAGCCCCTCGCGGACACTCGTATTGGTTGAGCAGTTGCTGGCCGCCCTCGCCGAGGTCGCGCCCATCGACACACACCTCATCAAGCTTGAGGACCTCGCCCCCGCCATCGGCGGCGTGTCGTATCGCAACCAGCTGCCAAGCGCGGTGCAGGCTGAGCTTGCCGCCATTGAATCGGCCGATGCGCTGGTGGTGGCAAGCCCCGTGTATCGCGGTTCGTACACCGGGCTGTTCAAGCACCTATTCGATCTGGTCCACCACGAAGCGCTGATCGACGTGCCCGTCCTACTGGCGGCCACCGGCGGCAGCGACCGCCACGCACTGGTGATCGACCACCAGTTGCGGCCGCTCTTCAGCTTCTTCCAGGCGCGCACGTTGCCGCTGGGCGTGTACGCGTCCGAACAGGATTTCAGCGGCTACGAGATCACCGGCCAGGCGCTGCGCGACCGCATTGCGCTGGCCGCATCGCGCGCGCTGCCGCTGCTGACTGCACCGCAGTCTGAAGACATTCGCAGCGCCCCAGTGGCGCAAGCCGCCTGAAGCCTCGCTTCGTTTCGCCCCCAATCCAGTACCGGACAAAGGACCATTGCGATGAGCCAATCTTCTTCCAACGCTAACATCAAGTTTGCCTATTGGGTGCCGAACGTCAGCGGGGGGCTGGTGGTCAGCACCATCCCGCAGCGCACCGACTGGAGCCTCGAATACAACCAGACGCTGGCGCAGACGGCTGAGAATGCCGGCTTTGACTACGCGCTGAGCCAGATCCGTTTTACTGCCGGCTATGGCGCCGAACATCAACATGAATCGGTGTCGTTCAGCCAGGCCATCCTGCATGCCACGACCAAGCTGAAAGTGCTGGCGGCCATCCTGCCGGGGCCGTGGCATCCGGCGGTGGTGGCTAAGCAACTGGCCACCATCGACCACATCTCCAACGGCCGTATCGCCATCAACGTGGTCAGTGGTTGGTTCAAGGGCGAGTTCCAGGCGCTGGGCGAACCGTGGCTTGAGCACGACGAGCGCTATCGCCGCTCCAACGAATTCATCCGCGTGCTCAAGGGCATCTGGACGCAGGACAAGTTCACCTTCAAGGGCGACTTCTATCGCATCAACGACTACACCCTGAGCCCCAAGCCACTGCAGAAGCCGCACCCGGAAATCTTCCAAGGCGGCAGCTCGCGCGCTGCACGCGACAACGCCGCCAGCGTCTCGGACTGGTACTTCACCAACGGCAACACGCCCGAGGGAATCAAGGCGCAGATCGACGATATCCAGCAGAAGGCCAAGGCCAACGGCCACAAGGTCCGCATCGGGGTGAACGCGTTCATCATCGCGCGCGATACCGAAGAAGAAGCCAAGGCGGTGCTGCAAGACATCATCGACCACGCACACGTGGAGGCCGTCCACGCCTTTGGCGATGCGGTCAAACAAGCCGGCAAGGCCTCGCCCGAGGGCGAAGGCAACTGGGCCAAGTCGACGTTTGAAGATCTCGTCCAGTACAACGACGGCTTCCGCACCAACCTGATCGGCACGCCGCAGCAGATTGCCGAGCGCATCGTGCATCTGAAGTCGATTGGCGTGGACCTAGTCCTGACGGGCTTCCTGCACTTCATCGAAGAAGTCGAGTACTTCGGCCGCAAGGTGCTGCCGCTGGTGCGCGAACTGGAAGCCCAGCGCGCCGCCGCCAGCGCGCACGCGCCCCAGCCCGAGCCCGCCGCGTCCGTCGCCTGATCTGACACGCCTGCGTTTCCCTGCATCGCGCCCGCTCGGCTGAGTAGGCGCGAGGGAGTCGTGCTGCCCGTCGCTTTGCGGAGATCCACCATGCCTAACACGTCCGCTGAACTGCTTGTACCGCCGCCGCTTGCACGGCGCACCACCACGCACGATGCGGATGCGCCATCGCTCGCGCATGGCGTTGACGCCCATGCCGTACAGGCCGCAACACCTGCGCTCCGGCTGGCGGGCATCGACCTGTCGTTTGGCGGCATCCAGGCGCTCAGCGGTATCGACCTGACAGTGGCACCGGGGGAGATCCGCGCCATCATCGGCCCCAACGGGGCTGGCAAAAGCTCGCTGGTCAACGTCATCAGCGGCCTATACCGGCCGGACCGTGGCGGCATCTGGCTGGATGGCCGGGCGTTTTCCAAGGTATCGCCGGCACGGCTGGCCCGCCTGGGCATTGCCCGCACGTTCCAGAACCTGGCGTTGTTCAAGGGGTTGAGCGTGCGCGACAACATTGCGCTGGGCCGCGTGCAGCACAGCCGTTCCGTCTTCGTCGAGCAGTTGGTTGGCCTGGGCCGCGCGCGCCGCGAGCTGGCCGATGCGCGCGAGCGTGCCGCGCAAGCGATCGACTTTGTCGGCCTGACCGACGTGCAAGACCAACTGGCGGGCACGCTGTCTTACGGACAGCAGAAACGCGTGGAACTCGCGCGCGCGCTGGTGGCCCGCCCCCGCCTGTTGCTGCTCGATGAGCCGCTGGCCGGCATGACGGTCACGGAGAAGGCGCAGATGGCCGCGCTGATCCGCGCCGCGCGTGACCAGTGGGGCACCACCATCGTGTTGATCGAGCACGACATCGGCATCGTGCTGGGCCTGTCAGATCGCGTGGCCGTGCTCGACTACGGACGCAAGATCGCCGACGGCACACCAGACGCGGTGCGCGATGACCCGGCCGTCATTGATGCCTACCTCGGCGTTGCACACGAGGCCGAACACAACGAAAGCAAGGCCGCATGATGGGCGACTTCGATTTCGCGTTCTTTGCCGAGGTGCTGGTCGGCGGCCTGCTCTCCGGCGTGATGTATTCGCTGGTGGCGATTGGCTTTGTGCTGATCTACAAGACCTCGGGTGTACTCAATTTTGCGCAGGGTGCGCAGCTGCTGTTTGCAGCGCTCACCTTTGTAAGTCTGGTGGAGCGCGGTGTGCCGTTCCCGCTCGCGTTGCTGCTCACGTTCGCGTTGATGCTGCTGCTGGGCCTCGGCATCGAGCGCGTGGTGCTGCGGCCGCTGGTCAACCAGCCGCCCATCACGCTGTTCATGGCCACGCTCGGCCTGTCATACGTGATCGAGGGCGTAGCGCAATTGGCGTGGGGCACACAGGTCCACGAACTGAACCTCGGCATCTCCGATGCGCCATTGCAGATTGGCGGCATCCTCGTCTCCAGCTTCGACCTGTTTGCCGCCGGCACCGCGGCCGTCATGGTGACGGTGTTGTCGGTGTTCTTCCGCTACACCCGTGTGGGGCTGGCGTTCCGCGCCGTGGCGGACGACACGTTTGCGGCCATCGCTGTCGGCCTGCGCCTGCCGCGCATCTGGGCGACGGTGTGGGCCACGGCCGGGGTAATCGCCTTGGTGGCCGGGCTGCTGTGGGGCGCGCGCCTGGGCGTGCAGTTCTCGCTGTCGCTGGTGGTGCTCAAGGCGCTGCCGGTGCTGGTGCTGGGCGGCTTCGATTCGATTCTTGGCGCAGTCGTCGGCGGCTTGATCATCGGCGCGCTGGAGAAGCTGGCCGAGGTGTATCTCGGCCCGTTTGTCGGTGGTGGCATCGAGAGCTGGATCGCCTACGTGGCCGCGCTGGCCTTCCTGCTGGTCAAACCGGGCGGGCTGTTCGGCCTGCGCCACGCCGAAAGAGCCTGAGAGCACCACGCCATGACAACGACACTGGATTCCACGTCTGCCCCTGCGGCACACAACACCGTCGCGCGACGCACCTTGCGCTGGCCCATCTGGGCAACGCCTGCGGTGACCCTGCTGCTGGCCTACCTCGTGGTGCCGCTGGTGGCATCGGATTACTGGCTGGACGCCATCCTCATCCCCTTTCTAGCGCTGTCGCTGGCCTCGGTGGGCCTAAACCTGCTGACCGGCTACGCAGGCCAGTTGTCGGTGGGATCGGCCGCCTTCATGGCAGTGGGCGCGTTTGCGGCCTACAACTTCAACCTGCGCGTGGATGGCCTGCCGTTGCCGGTCAGCATCGTGCTGGCAGGGCTCGCCGCCACCGCTATCGGCGTGGTGTTCGGGTTGCCGAGCCTACGCTTGCGCGGCTTCTACCTGGCGGTGTCGACGCTGGCTGCGCAGTTCTTCGTGCAATGGGCGCTGACCAAATACGGCTGGTTCAGCAACAACAACGCGTCGGGTGTAATCGACGCACCGCCCATCGTGGTGGCCGGCTTCGCGTTCGATACGCCAGCGCTGCGCTATGTGTTCGCGCTCACGGTGGTGTCGATCCTTACCGCACTAGTCTGGCGGCTCGTGCACACACCCACTGGCCATCATTTCATTGCCGTGCGCGACAACGAACTGGCGGCGCGCGTGACTGGCGTGCCCGTGCTGCGCACCAAGCTGCTGGCCTTTGCCATCTCGTCGTTCGTCATTGGCGTGGCGGGTGTGCTGTGGGGCTTCGTCTACCTGCGCACGGTGGAGCCGGCGGGCTTCAATCTCGATCGCTCGTTCCAGATTCTGTTCATCGTCATCATCGGCGGCTTGGCCACCATCCGGGGCGCGTTCCTCGGCGCGGCGCTGGTGGTGGTGTTTCCATTGCTGCTGTCCCGCTTTGGGGCCTTCGTGTTTGGCAGCCGATTCGATTCCGGTGTGCTGGACCTCAGCCAGCGCATCGTGATCGGCGCGCTCATCGTCGCCTTCCTCATTGCCGAGCCCCAGGGGCTGGCTGCCCTGTTGCAGCGGGTGCTGCTTCGAATCGGCAAGGCAGCGCGCCCGGCTTCTCGAACCTGATTTCCCACGTTTTCTCCATTCAACCGACGTCGTATCGATACCAGGAGTTTTTGCACCATGTCTCTCCCCCGCACCATCAAGATGGCATTGCTGGCCGGCGCGCTTGCGATCTCCGGCCTGGGCGTGCAAGCCGCCCACGCGGATGAGCAGTTCTTTCCGCTGCAAAGCTACCGCGTCGGCCCCTACGCAGCCGGCGGCACGGGGTTCTTCGGCGGCTTCATCGATTACCTGAACCTCGTCAACACGCGCGACGGTGGCGTGGGCGGCGTCAAGCTGACCTGGGAAGAAGGTGAAACGCAGTACGAAGTGGAACGCGGCGTAGAGGTGTACGAGCGCCTGAAGACCCACCCCGGCATCGCCACGTGGAACCCGCTGTCGGTGGGCATTGCCTATGCGCTGCTCGACCGGGTGACGGCCGACAAGGTGCCGCTGCTGACCATCAACCACGGCCGCACCGACACCACCGACGGCCGCGTGTTCAAGTACATCTTCCCGCTGCTGCTCAACCCGTATAGCGAGACCTCGGGCATCGTCAACTACATCGGCACCAAGGAAGGCGGCCTCGACAAGCTCAAGGGCAAGAAGATCGTGGTGCTGTATCACGGCTCGCCGTACGGCAAGGAGACGATCCCCATCTACGAACTGCTGGCGAAGAAATACGGCTTTACGGTGCAGCAGATCGAGGTGCCGCACCCGGGTAACGAGCAGCAGTCGCAGTGGCTGGCCATCCGCCGCGCCAAACCCGATTACGTGGTGCTGCGCGGCTGGGGCGTGATGAACCCCGTGGCGCTCAAGACGGCGCAGAAGACGGGCTTCCCGGCCGACCACATCATCGGCAACGTGTGGTCCAACTCGGAAGAAGACGTGATCCCGGCCGGCGATGCAGCCAAGGGCTACGTGGCCATCACCACGGTGGCGGCGGGTGCGCAGTACCCGGTGCTTCAGCAGATCACCAAGACGCTGTACGACAACGGCAAGGGCAACCTGCAGGACAAAAAGCGCATCGGCAGCGTGTATCACAACCTCGGCGTGCTCAACGGCATCCTGAACGTGGAAGCCATCCGCATCGCGCAGGCCAAGTTCGGCAAGCGCACCTTGACGGGCGATGAAGTCCGCTGGGGCCTGGAGAACCTGAAGATCGACCAGGCCCGTGCGGCGGCGCTGGGCGCCAAGGGCCTGTTCCACTCCATCAACGTCACGTGGGACAACCACGAGGGCGATGGCCGCGTCGCCTTCCAGCAGTGGGATGGCACCAAGTGGAACGTGATCTCCGACTGGATCGCGCCGGACTGGAAGTTGCTGCGGCCGATCATCGAGAAATCGTCGCTGGCGTACGCCAAGGAGAAAAACATCAAGGTGCGTACCAGCATCAACGATTGACGGCAGCTCCCCGCCTACCCCCATCACCTTCCCCGATCTGACGGAGGTTTGACATGACCCAAGCGCACGCCAGCACCCTCTTTGGCACTGAATACGAGGCCCTTGCGCAGAAGTACCGCCCCATCTTCCAGCGCATCCGCGACACCGCCCTGCAGCGCGAACACGACCGTCAACTCGGCGTGGACGCCATCCAATGGCTCAAGCAAGCGCGCTTTGGCGCGGTGCGCGTGCCGGTGGAATATGGCGGCGACGGCGCCACGCTGCCGCAGTTGTTCCAACTGCTGATTGAACTGGCCGATGCCGATTCCAACATCGTGCAGGCGCTGCGTGGGCACTTCGCCTTTGTGGAAGACCGCCTGAACGCACCGCGCGATGCGCGCACCGAGGTGTGGCTGCGGCGCTTCGCGGCGGGGGATCTGGTCGGCAACGCCTGGACAGAGGTGGGCGACGTGGCCATCGGCGACGTCATTACCCGCGTGTCGAAGCGAGATGGCCGCTGGGTCGTCAACGGCCGCAAGTACTACAGCACCGGCAGCATCTTTGCGGACTGGGTGGACCTGTACGCGCGCCTGGAAGACGGCACCGACATCATCGCCGCAGTCAGCTCGCACCAGCCCGGCGTCACGCACCATGACGACTGGAATGGCTTCGGCCAGCGCACCACGGGCAGCGGCACCTCGGTGTATGAGAACGCCGCCGTGGAAGAGGAGAACATCTTCCCGTTCACCAGCCGCTTCAAGTACCAGACGGCGTTCTACCAGCTCTTCCACCTGGCCACGCTGGCCGGCATTGCACGCGCCATCACACGCGACGTGGCGCAGCAAGTGCGCGAGCGCAAGCGCATCTTCAGCACCGGCAACGCGCCGGCCGTGGCGCAAGACGTGCAGGTGCAACAGGTGGTGGGCGAGGTGTCCGCCCTCGCCTACGCAGCCGAAGCGACCGCCATCCGCGCGACCTTTGCGGCGCAGCGTGCCTACGATGCGCACTGGGCCGGCGATGCCGCGCAGGAGCACCAGGCCAACATCGACGCCGAACTGGAATCCGCACAAGGCCAAGTGGCGATCGCAGACCTCGTGCTGCGCGCGGCCACGCAATTCTTCAATGCGCTCAGCGCGTCGGCCACGGCCTCGGGCAAGGCGCTGGATCGTCACTGGCGCAACGCGCGCACGGTGGCATTGCACAATCCACTGATCTACAAGGCGCGCATCATCGGCGACTGGCACATCAATGGGACCGAACCGCCGTACGTTTGGCAGATCGGTGCGGGGCCCGGCACGGTGGCGGCAAGCACAACACCGCCAGTGGCCAAGGCGGCTTGAGCGCGCAGGCGATGAGTGACTCCGCTGCGCTGCTGCGCGTCGATGCCGTCGAGGCGACTTACCAGAACGCCATCGTCGCCCTGCACAACGTGAGCCTCACCGTGCTGCGGGGTGAGGTGCACGCGCTGCTGGGCGCGAATGGCGCGGGTAAATCGACCACGCTCAAGGCCATCTCAAACCTGCTGGTGCCTGAGCGAGGGCAAGTCACGGCCGGCACCATCCACTACGACGGCCATGATGTTGCGCGCACCACGCCTGCGCAACTTGTACGCCTGGGGCTTGTGCAGGTATTGGAGGGCCGGCGCTGCTTTCCCAATCTGTCCATCGAGGCCAACCTCGTCACGGGTGCACTGGGCCGCAGCGCTTCGCGCGCAGAAACTGCAGCCGATCTGGAGCGCGTGTACGCGATCTTCCCGCGTCTGTACGAGCGCCGCCGTATTGCCGCCGGCCTCACATCGGGCGGCGAGCAGCAGATGGCGGCCATTGGCCGCGCGCTGATGTCACGCCCGCGCCTGCTGGTGTTGGACGAGCCATCGATGGGTCTGGCGCCGCTGGTGGTGCAAGACATCTTTGCGCGACTGCGACAGCTCAACCGTGACGAAGGGCTATCGATCCTGGTGGCGGAGCAGAACTCCACGGTCGCACTGCAATACGCCCATCGCGCCACGGTACTGGAGGCCGGCGTCACGGTACTGAGTGACACGGCCCACGCGCTGCGCCGGCGCCAGGACATCCAGCACTTCTATTTCGGCCGCGACGTGGCGCGGCAAGCGCCGGCATTGGCGTAGTTGGTCTCACCTCTGGCCCCACCCTCTTTCCGATTTTCCATGACGACCGAGACGGCGATCCCTCCTGAAATCGACATTCCGGCGACACCCATCCGCCAGTCCGCCAAGGCACTGGCGGCACAGTTTGCGCAGACCGCTGTGGAACGCGATGCCGCAGGCGGCACGCCGCTGGCCGAGCGCAACGCGCTGCGGCGCAGCGGCCTGCTGGCGTTATCAATTCCCAAGCACTACGGCGGACACGGTGCCAGCTGGGCCGAAACGCTAGACACCGTGCGCGAGTTTGCGCAGGTGGATAGCTCCATTGCGCACGTCTACGGCTTTCACCATCTGCTGCTGGCGACCGTGCGCCTATTTGCGCGGCCAGACCAATGGGAGCCGTGGTACGAACAGACCGCGCGCAAGCACTGGTTCTGGGGCAACGCACTCAACCCGCTGGACGACCGCACCATCGTGCGCCGGTTCGACGGCTGGTACGAGTTTTCCGGCAAGAAAAGCTTCTGCTCCGGCGCGCTGGATTCGCAGATGCTGATTGCCTCGGGGCTGGACGAACACAGCCGCAAGCTGTTGATTGCCGCCGTACCCACGGCGCGTGCCGGCATCACCATCAACAACGACTGGAACGCCTTCGGGCAACGGCAGACCGACAGCGGCAGCGCCCTGTTTGAGAAAGTCCGTGTGGAAGATAACGAACTGCTGCGCGACCCGGGGCCACTGACCACACCGTTCTCTTCATTGCGTCCGCTGCTGGCCCAGCTTGTCTTCGTGCACGTATTTCTAGGGCTGGCGGAAGGCGCATTCGAACAGGCCAAGCACTACACGCTGCATGAAGCGCGCCCCTGGCATCGGTCCACCGCAGAACGCGCCAGCAAGGACGCCTACACGCTCGCGCACTATGGCGAGTTCTTCGTGGGCCTGGAAAGCGTGCGGCTGCTGGCACAGCAGGCGGCCACCCGGTTTGATGAAGCCTGGGCACAAGGCGCGGTGCTCACCGCGCACGAGCGCGGGCATGTGGCCGTTGCCGTGGCCACGGCCAAGGTGGCGGCCACGCGCGTCGGGCTGGATTTGACCAGCCGGATGTTTGAGACCACCGGCGCACGCGCCACGCACGGCGCGCTGGGGCTGGACCGCTTCTGGCGCAACCTGCGCACCCAAACACTGCACGACCCGGTCGACTACAAGCTCCACGAGCTGGGCGACTGGGCGCTGAACGGCGCGCTGCCCGAACCCTCCTTCTATTCCTGATCCCACCGAGCTGAATGGACAATCATGGCGACGTTCCCTGTATGGCCTCCGCCGCCGGGCCACGCGCCAGCGGCCAGCACTCCTGCGTGGATATTTGAAGACCCGCGCTCACGGGCGCTGCTCGATGAAGTCGAACAGGTGGCGCCCAGCGACGCCACCGTGTTGATCTCCGGCGAAACCGGCACCGGCAAGGAGCTGATCGCCCGCTATCTGCACAACCGCAGCACGCGGCAGGATGGCCCGTTCGTGGTGGTCAGCTGTGGCGCCTTTTCCGACGCGCTGGTCGATGCGGAACTCTTCGGTCACGAAAATGGCGCGTTTGCCGGCGCCTTCGGCACACAAGTCGGGTGGTTCGAGCAAGCCAACGGCGGCACCATTTTCCTGGACGAGGTCAACGATCTGCCGCTGCCGGTGCAGAACAAGCTGCTGCGTGTGCTGCAGGAGCGCGAAATCGTGCGCTTGGGTGGACGCACGCCCATCCCGGTCGATTTGCGCATCGTCGCCGCCACGACCGTCGACCTGGAAACGCTGGTCCAGGAGAAGCGCTTTCGCAAGGATCTCTATTACCGGCTGAACGTCGTCAACCTCAATGTCCTCACGCTGAAGGAACGGCCGGGCGATATCGTGCCGCTCGCGCGCTACTTCATCGACGCCTACAGCAAGCGGCTGGGCCATGCGCGCGCCATGCTCACGCCCGAGGCCGAGCGCCTGCTCACGCATGCACCCTGGCACGGCAACGTGCGCGAGCTTGAAAACGTGATCCACCGGACGCTGCTGCTCTGCGACGGCAACACCATCGACGCCACCAGCCTGCGCCTGTCGAACCGCTCCGCCTGCCCAGTCAACGCAGAGGTTTCACCGCCCACCTTGCCCGTCACCGCGCCGCCTGCACAGGTACCGGCAGCCTCCGCAGCAGACGATATCGGTGCGCTGCGCACGGCCATCCAACAGCTCTGCAATGCCAATGTTCCGGATGTCTATCAGGTGGTGGAAGACGCCCTGTTCCGCGAGGTGTTCCGGTACTGCCACTACAGCCAGAGCGAAACCGCGCGCTTGCTGGGCATCAGCCGCAACGTCGTGCGCGCCCGGCTCATTCGCTTGGGGGAGGTAGGCGCGCCACGCAAACCGCCGTTTGCATCCACAGCGTCGGCAACGCCACACCAAGACGCGGTCGGCACGTAGCTTGCTGGGCAGCTTGGGTTGCACGTTGACCGGCCCAAGTTGTGAACCGTTCCTCTTCTTCCCTCCAAAGCATCCAGGCCTTGCGGGGCTTTGCTGCGCTCTACGTCGTCGTATTCCACTCGGGCTTGGCACTCGCCCACGCGGACGTCCCTGCCCTGGCGTGGTTGACCACGCATGTGATCAAGCGCGGGCATGTCGGCGTGGATGTGTTCTTCGTCATCAGCGGCTTCATCATCGCGTGGGTTGCTGTGCTCGGCCAAGGTCGGGGCAAAGCACCGGAGGCGCCCGGCGAATTCCTCGTCAAGCGCGCGTTCCGGTTGGCGCCGCCGTACTGGTTGATGTCCATGCTGCATTCCGCCTGGCTCAACCCGGTATCGACGGGCGTGTTGCTAACCTCGCTCGCGTTCATGCCGCAGGCCAATGCGGATGCGCCGTACTTCGGGTATCCCGCGCTTTACGTGGGCTGGTCGCTCAACTACGAGGCGTTCTTCTATGCGTTGTGCGCGCTGGGCCTGGCACTGTTTGGCCGCCGCGCGCTGTGGCTGGTGGCGTTGGCGCTGTTCACCACGACGGTGATCGTGCCGTTCTGGCACAGCGGCGTGGTACTGCGCGACCCGGAAGTGCTCCACGCATGGGCGACGCCCGTACAGGCGATGGCCGCCAACCCGCTAGTGCTGGAATTTTTGCTAGGTGCGGGGCTGGCGTGGGTCTATGCGCTGCACCGACGCCGCCTGACACCCACCATCGCACGCGTGCTGCTGGCGGTTGGGCTGGGCGCGTTCCTGATCTCGGTGATCGCGCCGGCGCCGAAGTTCGACCTGTTCTGGCGTGGGCTGCCGGCGGGCGCGCTGTTGGCTGGGTTGGTCGCCATGGAGCACTGCGGCGAGTTGCGTGTGCCGCGCGTGGTCGTCTGGCTGGGTGAGCTTTCGTACGCGTTGTACTTGGTGCACCCTAGCGTGATCGAGGCGACGCACCGGCTGGTGGGCGTGCTGGCGCCAGAGTGGATCGGCTCGCAGTTGATGCTGTTTGCTGTCAACCTGACGCTGACGCTGGCGCTGGCCACGCTGCTGCATCGCTATGTCGAACAGCCTTCCATTACGCTCGGCCGCCGCACGATCGAATGGATGCGCAACCGGCCCACGTGGCGCGTATGGCTGGGGCTGCAGAAGTCGTGAACGGCGCATAACGTTTCCGGTTTTTATTCGTTCCCCGCACGACGGGTGTCTCACACAATGGCCGCCTCAGAAACAATCTGTCGCACGCCATGTCCGCTACGTCCACTGGGTTCCGCTTTGCTTCCGCCGCGCTGGCCGCCGCTTCTCTGTTGACGGCCGCGGCCGCGCATGCCGATGCCACGCTCGACAAAATTCAGCAGCGCAAGAAACTGGTGGTGGGCGTGGTGCTGTCGGGGGGCCCCTTTGGCTCCATCGACCCGGCCACGCAGCGGGCAACGGGCTTCAATGTGGACCTGGCACAAGCGCTGGCGCGCGGGCTGGGTGTGGAAGTGGAAACCGTGCAGGTGCAACCCTCCAACCGCGTGCAGTTTCTGCAGCAGGGCCGCGTGGATGTGCTGGTGGCATCCATGGAACTGAACCCCGAGCGTGCCGAACTGCTGGCCCATGTGCCCACGCCCTACTACCGCGTTGGCGGCGTGGCGCTGGTGCCCAAAGACAGCCCGGTGCGCCAGTGGAGCGACCTGAGGGGCAAGGACGTGTGCCTGTCGCAAGGCAGCAGCTATACCAAGCCGCTGGCCGCCGACATTGGCGCCACCCCCAAGGGCTTCAAGAGCCCGGCCGAATCGCTGCTGGCGCTGCGCGGCAACAACTGCGCCGCCGCCGTGCACGACGCCACGCTGCTGCAGCCGCTGCCGCGCTCCAACCCCGAATGGAAGGACTACCGCATCGTCGGCCCCGACCTCATCCCCGCGCCCACCGTCATCTGGGCGCGCAAAGGCGAGAACGATACCGTGGCCGCGCTCGACCGCGTGGTGCAAGGCTGGCACCGCACCGGCTGGCTGATCGAAACCGAAAAGAAGAACGGCATCCAGCCGCCATCGCCCGCGCTGGTGGAGTGGCATGACAAGCTGAAGGCCAATCGCAGCTGACCATTGCAGCTGAATGAAGCATTGAGGATCCGCCGTTGACCGACGATCTGCTCCTGCGCGCAATCGCGCTGGTCCGCCACACGGGCCTGGACTACAGCTTTCTGGCTGAGGCCTACGAGCGCAACTCGTTGCTGCAGGGCGCAAAGACCTCGCTGCTGGTGATGCTGAGTACCGTGGTGCTGAGCCTCATCTTTGGCGTGGGGCTGGCGCGCTTGCTGGTGTCGCCGCGCAGGCGTGTGGTGTGGCTCGCGCAGGTCTTTGTTGAACTCACACGCAACACGCCCACGCTGGTGCAGTTGTGCTGCGCATTCCTGGTCGTCAATACACTCATCACGCAAGCGTTGGCGCAGTGGCAATTGACCAATCCGCTCACGCCGTTCTTCTGGGCGGTGACGCTGCTGTCGCTGCACAAGGCGGCGTTCCACGCCGAAGCCTTGCGCGCGGGCATCGAAGCCGTGCCGCCCGCCATGCTCGAAGCCGCCACCTCGCTGGGCTTCAACGCACGTGAACGGCTGTGGCGCGTGCAGCTTCCGCTGGCGTTTCGCGCCGCGCTGCCATCCCTGATGAACAACACGGTGGAGCTGGTGAAAGCATCGTCGCTGGCGTCCGCCATTGCGGTGGGCGACATCACCTATAGCGCGCTGATGATCTGGACGCAGCGTGACAACGTGCTCGAATGCATGGTGCTGTTGCTGCTGTTCTACGGCGTGGTCACCTATGCCGTGCACGCCGCTGGGCTGTGGCTGGAGCGCCGGCTACGCATGCCCGGCTACGGCACGGCGGGCCAGGGTCATGCCATCACGGGAGCCCCTGCCCATGCCTGACAGTCTGTTTGCGACCTTGCTGCAATGGACACCCGCGCTGCTGCGTGGGTTGGGCATCAACATCGGCATCAGCCTGCTGGCAGTCGGCCTGGGCTCGCTGGCGGGGCTGGCGGTGGGGGCGCTGCATCTGTCGCCCGCGCGCGGCCTGCAGCGCATCGCCGGCACCTATGTGGTGGCCTTTCGCAATGCGCCGTGGCTCGTGCTGGTGTATGGCATTGCGTATGCCGTGCCGTTCGAAATGGTCGTGGGTGGCCATGTGGTGCCGTTTCCAGACTGGTTCAAGGTGACGCTCGCGTTGGCGCTCCCCGCCAGCGCACACGTGGCGGAAATCTTCCGTGGCGCAGTGCTGTCGATTCCGTCCACCCAATGGGAGGCGGCAGCATCGCTGGCGTTTACGCGTCGCGACGTCCTCTGGCGCATCGTGCTGCCGCAATGCGTGCGCCGCATGCTGCCCTCGTGGATGAACCTGTATGCCGTCATCACTATGGGCACGGCAATGGCCTCGCTCGTGGGCGTGCACGACCTGCTCGACACCGCGCAGATCGCCAGCAACACCATCAATCGCACGCCGTTTACGGTGTTGACGTACTTCACCGTGCTGGCCTTGTTCTTCGTCTATTGCTACCCGATTTCGCGCCTGACCCGGCGCCTGGAGCGCGCTCATGTCGTTGCCTGATCTTTTGCCATTGGAGGCGCCGCCTGCCGATGCGCGCGCCATTGCCCCACTGGTCGCGTTGCGCGATGTCCACCTGACCTTCGGGACCACGCAGGTGCTGCGCGGTATCGATCTCGATGTGCATCGCGGTCAGGCGGTCTCAATCATCGGGCCCTCGGGCTCGGGCAAGTCGACACTCTTGCGCTGCATCAGCGGGTTGCTGCGCCCGCAGCGCGGCAGCATTGCGGTGGATGGCATTCGCGTTGACCAGCTCGCCACCGAAGCCGAAACCATTGCCCTGCGCAAGCGCATCGGCTTCGTGTTCCAGCAATACAACCTGTTTCCGCATCTGTGCGTGCTGGACAACCTCACCGCTGCGCCTGTGCGCGTGCTGGGCCGCAGCCGCCAAGAGGCCGAAGCCGACGCGCACGCGCTACTCAAAAAGGTGGGCTTGGCCGACAAGGCACGCGCCTACCCCGGCCAACTCTCCGGCGGCCAACAGCAACGCGTGGCGATTGCCCGCGCGCTGGCAATGCGCCCGGAGCTGATCCTGTTTGATGAAGTCACCTCCGCGCTCGACCCCGAAACCGTGGGCGAAGTGCTCAACGTGATCGGTGAGCTGGTTGACGATGGGCTGACCTGCGTGCTCGTCACGCACGAAATGGCGTTTGCACGCGCCATCAGTGATGAGGTGGTGTTCACGGAACACGGCGTGGTGGTGGAGCGTGGGTCTGCGGAGCAACTGTTTTCCTCGCCCATCAGCGAACGCACGCGCGCGTTTCTGTCACGCGCGCTGTCCGGGCATGCCGGTGCACGGCCCGCTACGCATGCCCCTTGGCACGCCGCCTTTGCCAGCGCGGCGTTTGCGGTTTGATGGGCTAAAACTCACCCACCAATGGCATGCAACGCTGCCGCCGGCGCATGCTGCAACGCCTGCGCCAGATCAGCAATCAAGTCATCCGCATCTTCCAGCCCCACGTGCAGACGCAGCACAGCGCCAGCCTGGTTCCACTGTGCATGGTCCACAAGGCGCTCCGGCGCAACCACGGTGACCAGGCTTTCGTAACCACCCCACGATGCCCCGATGGCGAACAGGCGCAGGGCATCGGCCACGCGCTCTGCCGCACGGACATCTGCACCTTCGAGCACGAACGAAACCAGGCCGTTTGCGCCCTTGAAATCCCGCTTCCATAGCGCGTGCCCCGGGTCATCCGGCAGCGCTGGGTAATACACCCGGCCGACACCCGGTTGCGTTTGCAGCCATTGCGCGACGCGCGTGGCGTTGCGCTGGTGCTGCGCCATGCGCACTGGCAACGTGCGTACCCCGCGTAGGGCAAGGTAGGCATCGTCTGCACCGATGGTCAGGCCCAGCACATCGTGCGCGGCTGCAATGCGCGCGGCCACGGCTTCGGTGCGGGCGATGACGGCACCGAGCATCACATCCGAATGCCCGGCTACGTACTTGGTTGCCGCCAGCACGGACACATCCGCCCCCGCATCCAGCGGACGGAACAGGATGCCCGACGCCCAGGTGTTGTCCGTCGCCAGCACGATGTCATGGCGTCGCGCCACGCGGGCAATGGCAGCCAAGTCATTGATTTCGTACAGCAGCGACCCCGGGGACTCGGTATAGATCAGCCGCGTATGCGGCCGGATGGCTGCTTCGAGTTGTCCGTTGGATGGGTCCACGTACGACAACTCGATACCTAGCCGCTGCAACAGCGCCGCATCGAGCCGGCGCACGGGCGCGTAGATGCTGTCCGTCACGATGACGTGATCACCGGGTGAGAGCAGCGCCAGAAACGTCAGCGAAATCGCCGACAAACCCGACGGCACCAGGAACGCCCGCACGCCGCCTTCCAG
>JGI24740J21852_10000185_pt1 | contig 25442 bp, 24 predicted proteins | sample KBSCornC6_FD_21852 | JGI IMG/M metagenome (IMG submission 21852) | reverse complement strand
TCCGGCCTCGATGTCGGTCCTGTCCGCGTTCCGGGCGTGCCACGTCTTGATGAGAAGGACCGCGAAGAGTTGTTCGCTTTGCTGCGCAGATGGCGGGAAGCAGGCGAACTTGCCACCGCCTGATGCCGGTATCCGGCGGTGGCGACCTCTTCATGAACCGACGTTCTAAGGGTTCTGTCGCAAATTTTGGCAAAGGCCGGAGAAAGGGCTATCGCTGGACACACTTATGCAGCGAGTGCGGCGAATTGCTGAAATGCAGACTGGTCACTGGCTGGAAATTGATGCTTGCGGATCATGTGAGCCACCTCGATGCCATCCAGCGTCGCTGACGCAGACGGAAAGGATTTGAAGCCCCTCATCGGGCGGGTCAGCGTCTTGATAAACCGGTGATCTTGCTCAATCATGTTGTTGAGATATTTAACCTGCAGGATCTCGACCAGCCAAAACCATCCATGCTGTAGCAGCAGCCAATTGACGTTTTGCAATCCTGCCAGGTTTGCGCCGCTCTTGTCGATGACGACCTTTTCAGGCCAACCATTGTTCTCGATCATGCGGGTGAAGAAGGCGCTGGCTGCAGCTTCATCACGATGCTCGGACAGCATGAAATCAAGGGTTTTGCCGAATTTGTCGACAGCGCGATAGAAATAGGTCCACTTGCCTTTGACCTGTATATAGGTCTCGTCCATTCGCCAGGAACGGCTGGTCGCCGATTTGCGGCGTCGGGCCTGGCAAGCAATAAGCGGCGAATATTTTACGACCCATCTGTTCAGCGTCGCGTGGTCTGCGGCAACGCCGCGCTCAGCCATAATCTCTTCCAGATCACGATAGGATACTGCATATCGGACGTAGAAAAACACCGCATATAAGACCACATCCTTGGGGTAGTGACTGCCTTTGAAATCAACCATGATTTGGAACTCAACATGCCTGCTCATCATCCCGGATCTATGGCAAGATCAAACCGCTGGCAAATCTACGGAAAGTTTGCGACAGAACCTTGGTGCGCGGGGCATCGTGCTTGGGCAGCATTGTCGGGTTGCTGCGGGGTCGTCTCGGGTACACATCGCCGCATTATCAGACGACCGATGGTTTCTAGCTGCCAAAATTGCAAATCGGCAGGAGTTCCGATGCCGACCCGCCTTACAACTCTGCGTAATCCTCCACGCCGAATTACAGATCCGGTGTCATCAAGCGACAGCAATCGCGGCTGCGTCATCAAAAGCAAGGCTCGGGGCGAAGCGGGTTATGTTCGACCATCTCGCGTTACCGCTACCTGGGCATCACTGATTCACCTCTTACTTCATCGAGACAATACCTATCTGCTTGAGCAGTATCAGCGCTCGCGAGTCAAGACCGCCGGGGCGCCAAGCGTGATCGCCACGGCTGTCGAGGTGCAGGATATTTGTCGCTCTTTCCCGCGCTTTGCCTGACACCTCATGTCGATGACGCCCATCGCCGGTCGGAGGAGAACGAGCTTCTGCAGAAAAGATCGCCGCTGGTCATGCAACAATATGCCTCGGGCGATCCCGTGAAGAAGAAGGTCGCGAGTGTCTTCCTCGAGAGCTTCCTATTCTATTCGGGCTTCTATCTGCAGATGTTCTGGTCGAGCCGCGCCGAGCTTATCAACACGGCTGATATGATCCGTCTCATGATCCGTGGTGAAGCCGTGCATGGCCGTTACATCGGCTACAAGTTCCAGCGCGGGCTTGCGCGGCTTCAGCCAAGCGATTGCTGGTCCGCTTGCCGAAGAAACAGGCGCATGAATCTCGAATTTCATCAAGACCGTTATATGCGGTCTTCGTCGAGCGTCTCGTCCGGTCGATCGGAATGACGGATCGTAGGTTCAAATACCCATCAAGAGCAGCCCATAGCTCATCGAGGATCATGCCCCATTGCGTGGAAATACAGCACACTCAACTGATGGCAGCGGACCACCAACATTCATCAGCTTAGCGACAGCCTAATCACTGCAAACTAAAAACGTAATTTTCCCCGGCAAGGCTGTGAACTACACCGGACGTCACAATCCGCACACAGCCCTTAAGGAAAAAGGACGCAAGCAATGGCAGTTGAAACCGTGGACACTCTCGTTGTTGGTGCTGGGCAAGCCGGCATTGCAATGAGTGAACACCTGGGCAAGGCCGGTGTGTCGCACCTAGTCCTCGAGCGTAGTCGTATAGCCGAGCGCTGGCGCTCGGAGCGTTGGGACTCGCTCGTTGCCAACGGCCCCGCCTGGCATGATCGGTTTCCCGGAATGGAGTTCCCAGACCTAGATCCGGATGGCTTTCCGGCAAAGGACGCCGTTGCCGACTATTTCGAAGCATACGCGCGCCAGATTAATGCGCCCATCCGTTGCGGTGTAGAGGTCAGGAGCGTCGAGCGGCATATCGGGCGCCCCGGTTTCCGCGTCGAAACCTCGCAAGGCGTGATCGATGCCCAGAACGTTGTTGCGGCAACCGGTGCTTTCCAAGTGCCTGTCGTTCCCGACCTGATCGCGAATGCACCCGGTATTACGCAGATGCATTCGACCAAGTACCGCAACCCCGGCCAGCTCGCCGAAGGTGCTGTTCTCGTCATCGGCGCCGGTTCTTCCGGAACCCAGATCGCCGAGGAATTGATGCTATCGGGCCGCAAGGTCTATCTTTCCGTCGGCCCGCATGACCGTCCGCCGCGCGCGTACCGTGGCCGCGATTTCTGTTGGTGGCTGGGCGTTCTGGGGAAGTGGGATATGGAAACACCCGGTCCGGGCGCCGAACATGTGACGATCGCCGTCAGCGGTGCGCGGGGCGGCCACACGATCGATTTCCGCCGTCTCGCCGGAAAGGGCATGATCCTGGTCGGCCGCACAAACGGCTTCGAAGGAACCAGCCTTAGCTTCTCCGACGATCTTGCCACCAACCTGGATCGCGGCGATGCCAACTACATGGCGCTACTTGACGAGGCGGATGCCTATGCTGCGAAGAACGGCATCGACCTGCCGGAAGATCCCGAAGCGCGCCGGATCGAGCCGCAGCCGGATTGCGTTGCAAATCCGATCCTCAACCTCGACCTTGCCCAGGCCGGCATCACGACGATCATCTGGGCCACGGGCTTCTCCTCGGACTACCGCTGGCTGAAACTGGATGTTTTCGACGAACGGGGCCGTCCGAAACACCAGCGCGGCGTGTCGGCCGAGCGCGGCATCTATTTCCTCGGGTTGCCATGGCAGTCACGCCGCGGATCTAGCTTCATTTGGGGCGTGTGGCATGACGCGAAGCATATCGCCGACCGCATCTCGACACAGCGCAAGTACAACGAATACCGGCCTTCGAGCCAGAAGGTCGGCTGAGGCCAGCCCCCAGAGCCCATCGATACAGGTCCCCATTCAAGGAATTCGACATGGCCCATACCCGCATCCGCAAGTTCAATACCAAGGATACCTATCCGGAACAGAAGCTGGATAACGACCTTTGCCAGACGGTTGTCGCCAAGGGCACGATGGTGTTCGTGCGTGGGCAGATCGGCCAGGATCTCGATACTTCCGCCAGCGTTGCCATCGGTGATGTCACCGGTCAGACCGAACAGGCCATGGCAAATATCAAGATGCTTCTCGATGAAGCCGGCTCGTCCCTTGATCACGTCTGCAAGATCACCATCTACATCGTGGATCCGCGCTATCGCGAGGCCGTCTACCGCGTCGCTGGCAAGTGGCTGAAGGGCGTCTTCCCGGTTTCGACGGGTATTGTGGTCTCCGCGCTTGCCCGGCCCGAGTGGCTGGTGGAAATCGACGCTATCGCCGTCATTCCGGAATAAGGTGCCGTGAGACCATGACTTTTTCCATCGTCGCCCGCTGCGCCGAGTCCGGCATGTTCGGTATCGCCATTTCCTCCTCCTCTCCGGCAGTCGCCGCACGCTGTTCGCATGCCCGAGCAGGCGCGGGGGTGGTGGCCAGCCAGAACATCACGGATCCCGGCCTTGGAATTTCGGGCCTGGAGATGCTCGGAATGGGGACGACGGCGGAAGAGGCTCTTGGCCGGCTGGTGGCATCGACCCCGTTTGCCGCCTACCGGCAACTGGCCATCGTCGATGCACGCGGACACGTCGCCGGTCACTCCGGCGAGCGCACGCTCGGTATCCATGCGATGGCAAAGGGCGAAGGTTGTATCGCCGCCGGCAATCTTCTTTCCAATACCGATGTCCCGCAGCGTATGGTCGCCGCGTTCGAGGCATCCGTCGGCGATCTTCCTCCCAGGCTGCTGAAGGCGCTGGCCGCCGGCCTCGATGCAGGCGGCGAGGCGGGGGCCGTCCGCTCGGCGGGACTGAAGGTTGTCCGCAACGTTGCCTGGCCAATCGTCGATCTCCGCGTAGACTGGCATGATCAGCCGATCGAGACCCTCCAGGATCTTTGGGCGGTTTATGAGCCGCAAATGGAAGACTACGTTAAGCGGGCGCTCGACCCCAACGCCGCCCCATCCTTTGGGGTGCCGGGCGATGAATAATGCGATCGCCCGCTGCTTGTTCTTCCAGCTAGCAGAGATATTATGACGCTATGAGATACACGCTCCGCCAGATCGAATATTTCATTGCGACTGCGGAGACAGGAAGTATCACCCTCGCATCCGAGCGACTGAATATTTCCCAACCATCGATTTCGACAGCCATTACCCATCTGGAAACGGAACTGCAGACGCAGCTCTTCGTGCGCCACCATGCAAAAGGTCTTTCGCTGACGCCGGCAGGCCGCCTGATGCTGGCCGAAGCCAAGCAACTCGTCGAGCAGGCCGAAAATATCTATACGGTCGCCTCCGAAGTGAATGAGAAGATCCGGGGTCAGCTTTCGCTCGGATGCATGGTGACGCTTGCCTCGATGATCATGCCGGAACTTTCGCACTCCTTCACCACAGCTTTCCCGGAAACTCGCATTATTCAGACAGTCAGCGATCACGAAGAGCTTCTGGGAAAGCTCCAGCGTGCGGAAATTGATGTGGCGATCAGTTATGACCTCCTGATCACGGACGATTTTGATTTTACGCCGCTTGCAACGCTGCCTCCGCATATCCTCGTTGGAGAATCACATCCGTTTGCACGCTATCCATCTGTCAGCTTGGATGAATTAGCCGATTACCCGCTCATTCTCTTGGACCTGCCCATCAGCCGTGAATATTTCCTAGGTCTCTTTGCGAAATCGGGCGTTGAACCCTCTATCGCCATGCGTTCCGCTTACCAGGACGTTATTCGCACGATGGTGGCGAATGGCTACGGCTATACGATTGCAAATGTTCGGCCTCGGTCGCAATTGGCAATGGACGGCCGGACGGTCGTGCGTGTGCCGATATCTGGCAGCCAGAAGCCGATGATCATCGGCGTCTTTACCCTGAAGCAAAATCGCAAGCCTCGATTGATCGAGATGTTCGAGCAGCATTGCAAGTCGTGTGTGTCCGATTCCTACATACCTGGGATGGTCGCCCCGGTCATGGAGCGTCGCAAGGTGTCAACGTAATAGGGCTGCCAAGCTTTTGATGAAGCGTCGCCTCGGAAATGCATTATTTCTCTGAGACCGGGCGAGTGCAATGATCGCTCGACGCAAAGATTTCTGGCCATCACCTACCATCGTGCGCTGACCGGGCGCGTCCTTCGTTGAGTGCCAGCACATAGTGACTTTGGAGACATGACGTGAATTCAGACAAGCTTATGAACGGCGACTTCGCGGCGTTGATCGCCGAAATGACAAACGAGGAAAAGGTCGCCCTTCTGGCCGGGCACCGCATGTGGAAGACGAAGGCGATCGAACGCCTCGGCATCCCGAACATCGTCATGACCGATGGCACCTATGGTGTCCGCTACTCGATCCACCAGATCGATAACGAAGAAGCCGGTGGCGTCGACTTCTCGGCCTTCCTCAACGTCGTCGGCCAGCGGGCCAGCCATGTCGAAGTTGCCTGGGGCGCGATGAAGCAAGCCACCTGCTTTCCCAACGGCTCCAGCCTTGGCTGCTCCTGGGACGTGGATCTCGCTCACGAGCTTGGCACCGCGCTTGCCATGGAATGCCAGGAGTTTGGCGTGCATCTATTGCTCGGCCCCGGCATCAACATCCGCAGAACGCCGCTCGGCGGCCGCTCCTATGAATACTACGGTGAAGATCCCGTCATCAGCGGTGAGTTCGCAGCCGGCGTCATCAACGGCTTACAGGAAAACGGTGTCGGTGCATCGCTGAAGCACTTTGCTTGCAACAATTCCGAAGTCGAGCGTACCTCGATGGATTCTGTCGTCGATGAGCGCGCCTTGCGGGAAATCTATCTCAAAGGCTTCCAGCGCGCGATCGAGAAGAGTAATCCGTGGACGGTCATGAGCTCTTACAATCGCCTGAACGGTGTTCAGGCGGCTGAGGATCACTGGCTTCTGACAAAGGTACTGCGCGAGGAGTGGGGCTATGAAGGTCTCGTCGTCTCCGACTGGCACGGCATCAAGGATCGTTCGGCTTCCCTGACGGCGGGCAACGATCTCGACATGCCGGAAAGCGAAACCCGCAAGAGCGACCTTCTTGAGGCCATCGGGGCTGGAAAGGTCGACATGGCCGTGGTGGACGAAGCCTGCGCGCGCGTTCTGGCGCTGGTGCGTGCCAGCAAGCTCGGCGAGCGGCGCAACACGGTGTTCGACCGCGATGCCCACCACAAGCTCGCCCGTCGCATGGCAGGCGAATCCATGGTTCTCCTGAAGAATGACGATCAACTGCTGCCGATCACACCCGCCAAGGTCAAGCGGATGGTCGTCATCGGCGAAGGTGCCGGCGTTCCGGTCATTCAGGGCTCGGGCTGCGCGACCACCACGCCGACACTTGTCGATGTGCCGATCGACGAGATCGTCAAATTGGCCGGCGATGCCATCAAGGTCGAGCAGTACCGTGGCACGAGCGAAGTCGAGAGTGAGCGCGCGGCACTCATTGCCGAGGCTGTCGAGGGCGCACGGGGCGCCGACGTGGTTGTCATCTTTGTTTGCACGGAGAATGGTTACGACGGCGAGGGCTCTGACCGCACGACGCTCGACCTCGCGCCGGGTCACGATGCGCTCGTCAGCGCCGTTGCTGTCGTCAACCCGAATGTCGTCGTTGCCATCGCCAGCCCTGACGCAGTCGTCATGCCGTGGGTTCCGGAAGTTAAGGCGATCGTTGAGATGTTTTTTTCCGGCCAGGCGACCGGCGGCGGTATCGCCGACATTCTCTTTGGGGTCGTCAATCCCTCCGGCAAGCTGACGACAACCTTCCCGAAGCGCATGCAGGACATGCCGTCCTATCTCAGCTACCCCGGCGAGAACGGTCGCCACTACTACAGCGAAGGCATCCATGTCGGATATCGCTGGTATGATGCGCGCGAGATCGAGCCGCAATACCCCTTCGGCTTCGGCCTAAGCTATACGAACTTCGCTTATTCCGATCTGAAATTGGATCGGTCGGCGCTGAATGTCGGCGAAGAGGTGGTCGCGAGCTTCATTGTGACCAACACCGGCGCCGTCGCCGGCAAGGAAGCGGCCCAGCTCTATGTGAGCTACGGCAAGCCGCGGCTGCAGCGTCCGAAGCGCGAACTGAAGTCCTTTGCTAAGGTGCATCTGGCGCCAGGCGAATCGAAGCGGGTGTCGCTCACGATCCCTGCTGCGGATTTCGCGCTCTTTGATTCCGGCAAGGGGCGCTGGATCCTCGATGACGATGCCGTGCAGATCGAAATCGGTTCGTCCTCGCGCGACATTCATCTTGCAGCGCCACTGCAAATCCGTTCGCGCGCCTCGCGCCATCGTGAAGTGAAGTGGGATACGCAGCCCGTCTTTATCCTCGCCAATCCGATCGCACGGGCCAAGTTCAATCAGTTCCTCCAGAAGCACCTGTCGATCGACGAGGGTGAGGCGGACCGGATGCTCGAACATTGCGCCAACTCGTTCTTCGGCATGTTCACGACTTTCGACCGGCGCTTCCGTCAGGCCTTCCCGAAGGGTGATATCGCGGCACTGCTGGCCGATATCAACCAGACAATGGCTGATGAAGAGACGATGGCCCGCTGAGGGCCGTCAAAGACAGAGAATAATGGAGGCTCGCGGCGATGCGGGCCTTCGTCGGTTTTGGGAGTGTCATTTCTTGAATACGCTTGACCTGCTTGATCGTCTTGTCGCCTTCCCCACCGTTAGTGCTGATAGCAACCTGCCGCTGATCGATTTTGTCCAAACCTATCTCCGCGACCGCGGTTTCGAGTGTCGGTTTGTTGCTGACCAGATTGGCAAAAAGGCGAACCTGTTTGCCAGCATCGGCCCCCGGCAGGATGACGGCGTTGTTCTTTCCGGCCACACCGATGTGGTGCCGGTCGCAACGCAAGCATGGACCTGCGACCCTTTCCGGCTGACGCGCCGCGGCTCTCGGCTCCATGGCCGTGGCTCGACGGACATGAAGGGGTTTCTTGCAAGCGCGCTATCCGCTGCCGACCGCATCGATGGCAAGCTATTGAAGCGGCCATTGCATCTCGCCTTCTCCCACGATGAGGAGATCGGCTGCGTCGGCGTGCGCTCCCTGCTCGATGTCCTGGCTAAGGAACAGTTCAGGGCTTCGCTTTGCATTGTCGGAGAGCCGACATCGATGGCGATCGCGCTCGGCCACAAAGGGAAGCTGGCCGCGCAGGCTCGTTTCAGAGGCGAAGCAGGCCATTCTTCGCTGGCACCGCGTTTCGTCAACGCCATTCATCTGGCTTGCGATTTCGTCGCTACTCTGCGGGGTGTACAGCAGGAGATTGCTGAAAATGGCCGTAGCGACGCCGATTACGACATCGCTTACACGACGGTTCACGCGGGCAAGATCGTCGGCGGCGAAGTTCTCAATATCGTCGCCGATCGCGCTTCGGTCGATTTCGAGATCCGCCACCTCGCCGAAGACAATGCGGACGACATAATGGCCCGCATCCGTGCTGTCGCCGCTTGCGGAACCGAGATCGAAGTACGCAATGCCTATCCGGGGCTGTCCACCTCAGCCGAGAGCCCTGCTACCGCCTTCGCTCGTCATCTTCTCGGTCAGGCTCCGACCACGAAAGTATCCTTCGGCACCGAGGCTGGGCTATTTGCAACGAGACTAGGGCTGGAAACGGTCATTATCGGACCCGGCAACATGGATCAGGGTCATCAACCCGACGAATATATCGAGGAAGCCGAGCTGCACCTCTGCGACCTCATGATGGACAGGCTGATCGGACAGCTTTGTTGAGATAAGGGAGCGGCGGCTTGAAGTGGCCGCCGCGGTGCCTTTACAGGCGCTGTTCACTTTTCTTCGAGAAGATCGATGCAATGCTCGGATTGAAAGCGAGGCGTACTTCGCCGCCCAGCCCACGGGCCTTGGCTGCCGGCAGTCGGACTGACAGCTTCTGGTCTCCCACGGCAAACCATACCAAGGTATCGGCGCCCATGGGTTCGACGAATGTGACCGGTGCAAAGAGGGTCGGCAGTGTCGTTCGGTCGTCGGCGAGCTGTATGTCCTCCGGACGGAACCCTATGACGATCTCCTGGCCATTGACGGCTGGATGACGAAACGGATAGGCATCGATCGGAAGCTGATGCTCGCCGAAGATTGCCATTGGCTCGCCATCTTCGATCCTGATGCGGGCCGAGAGAAGGTTCATGCTCGGCGAGCCCACGAAGCCGGCGACGAACAGGGTTTCCGGTTTCCCATAGAGCTCATCTGGTGTGGCATATTGCTCGATCTTGCCAGCCTTCATGACGGCAACGCGCGTTGCCAGCGTCATGGCTTCGATCTGATCGTGGGTGACATAGACGATTGTGCTGCGCAATTCCTGGTGCAGCTTCTTGATTTCCAGGCGCATCTCCGTGCGCAGCTTTGCATCGAGGTTCGAGAGAGGCTCGTCGAACAGGCAGATAGGGCTTCGGCGCACGAGCGCCCGCCCGATCGCCACGCGCTGACGCTGCCCGCCTGAGAGCTGCGAGGGGCGACGGTCGAGAAGCGGCGTCAATTGCAGGAGGTTCGCGGCCCATTCGACGCGCTTGGCGATCTCTGCCTTGGCGACCTTGTTAACCCGCAGGCCGAACCCGAGATTCTTGCGGACCGTCATGGTGGGATAGAGCGCGTAGGACTGAAAGACCATCGCCATGTTGCGGCGGCTGGAATCGACGTTTGTGACATCTTGGTTGCCGGCAATGATCCTGCCGGTGTCGAGGTCCTCGAGGCCGGCAATGACGTTGAGCAGCGTGGACTTGCCGCATCCGGAGGACCCCAGTAGCACGATGAATTCGCCGCTCGCGACCTGGAGATTGATATCCCGCAATATATGTTGTGGTCCGAAGGATTTGTTCGCGTCGATAACGGAGATCTGTGTCATTGCATTAGCCCTTCACTGCGCCGGCGGCGAGACCGCGCGCAAAATAGCGTCCGGAAAGAATGTAGATGAGAAGTGGCGGCAGCGCGGTCAGAAAGGTCGCGGCCATGTTTACATTATATTCTTTGACGCCGGTCGTTGTATTGACGATGTTGTTCAGCTGCACCGTGATCGGCAGGTGGTCTCGCCCGGCAAAGATCAGGCCCAACAGGAAGTCGTTCCAGATACCGGTCGCCTGCATGATGATGGCTACGACCAGCACGTTGACCGACATAGGTAGCATGATCTCGAAGAAGATCGTGAAGAAGCCCGCTCCATCCATCTTGGCTGCCTTCGAAAGCTCCGGCGGAACGCCCTGATAGAAGTTGAAGAACAGCAGTGCCATGTAGGGCAGGCCGAAGATGATATGGATCAGGATGATGCCCGGCAGCGTGCCGTAGAGCCCAATGCTGCTAAAGATACGTACCATCGGATAAAGTATGACCTGATAGGGTATGAAGGCGCCCAGCATCAGCGACAGCAGGATGACGCGGCTGAGCTTCGATTGCCACTGCGAGAGGGCAAAGCCGGTCAGAGCGCCGAACAGGATCGAGAAGACCACGCCCGGAACGACAATCTCGACGGAATTCCAGAAATTTCCGTGGATGCCGTTGCACTCGATTCCGGTGCAGGCCGTCATCCATGCCTTCGACCAGGCATCGAAATTGAGGCTCTGGGGCAGGGTGAAGATGTTGCCCGTGCGCAGTTCGTCGGTGGTCTTCAGCGACGTCGAGATCACCAGCAGCAGCGGGATCGCATAGTAGACCAGCGCCACGGACAAGATGACGTAAAGGATGGCGCGGCCATGTTTCGCGCTTTTCGCGCGGGGAACCGCATAGATCACCGGTGCGCCGGATTGGGCGAGAGGGGTCGCAGTCATCGCTTCTGTCTCTTGAGCTCGATATAAACATAGGGGGAAAGCGCGCAGATGACCGTTACCAGCATCAGGATGGCGGCGGCAGCCGCGGTGCTGATATTGGCGCGCTGGAACAGGAGGTCCACGACAAACTTTCCGGGGACATCGGTGCTGATGCCCGGGCCGCCACCCGTCATGGCGACAACGAGGTCGTAGCTCTTGACCACGGCCGTGGCGAGAAGAATGACGCAGGTGAGGACCAGCGGCCGCAGCATGGGAAGCACGATGCTGATATAGGAGCGCCAGACGGGGATGCCGTCGATCTTCGCTGCTTTCCAGATATCGCCGTCGATGCCACGCAGGCCGGCCAGCATGATGGCCATGACAAGACCCGAGGATTGCCAGATGGCGGCGATGGAGACGGCGTAGATTGCCTTTTCCGGGCTCGCAAGCCAGTTAAAGCTGAAATCCTGCCATCCGAGGCTGCGCACCAGTGCTTCGATGCCCGTTGTCGGGTTCAGCAGCCATTGCCAGGCAAGGCCGGTGACGACAAAGGACATGGAGAGCGGATAGAGGAAGAAGACGCGGAAGAGGCCTTCGGCCTTGACGTTGCGATCGAGAAGAGCTGCAAGCGTCGTGCCGATGACGAGTGAACCGGCTATGAAAAGGCTGCCAAAGATCAGCATGTTGGCAAAAGCGGTATGCCAGCGCGGCATGGACAGCAGGGTGGCATACTGGCTGAAGCCGTAGAACTTGTAGTTCGGCAGCATCGTCGAATGCGTCAGCGATATATAAAGTGTCCAGAGAATTGTGCCGTAGAAACAGACGGCGATGACCACCGTACTGGGCACAAGCGTCAGCTTGGCCGCCAGGTTCTTCTTAAACATTGCTTGCCCCCGTTGGTCGACATCGCAACTCGTTTACGAAAACTGCCCCGGCAATCGTGCCGGGGCAGCGAAGACTAGCGGCAGAACTTAGTTCCGCGCAACGATATCGGCATACTGCTTTGCAGCGTCGGCAGGCGTCATGGACGGGTTGCTCCAGAACTGGGTTACCAGATCCTTGATGGCGCCAACGGTCTCGCTGCTGAACGAAAGCTCAGCGTTCGGGGCAAGCGCGTTCGGGTCCTTGAGCAGACCCGCTGCCTTCTGGGTGCAGATGTCCGCATCCTTGAGGTTTACGTCGAGGCGCGGGGGCAGGGCGCCCTTGATGGAGTTGAAGGCGACCTGGGTTTCGGGATCGATCATCACGTCGACCAGCAGCTTGCGAGCCGCGACCTGTTCCGGCTTGTCGCCGGCCGGGAAGACGAAGGTGTCGGAAACGATGTTCAGTACGCCGTTGGTACCCGGCGCGAGTTCGCATCCGTATTCCTTGCCGGGCGTCATCTTGGCGGCCTGGAATTCGCCCTTGGCCCAGTCGCCCATGATCTGCATCGCGGCCTTGCCGGTGATCACCATGTTGGTGGCGTCGTTCCAGTTTCGGTTGGTGTTGCCGTCATCGACATAGCCGCGCAACTTACCGAAAGTCTCGAAGGATTTTACCATCAGCGGACCGCCGGCGGCATCAACGTCATGCTTGGTGTAGACATCCGTGTAAAACTTGTTGCCGCCGGTCGCGATCATGATCGAGCGGAAGACGAGGGCCTCCTGCCAGGCCTGGCCACCAAAAGCGAGAGGGATGTAGCCCTTGGCCTTGATCTTATCCGCCGCGGCAAAGAACTCGTCCCAGGTCGCCGGCGGCTTGACGCCGACATCGTCCAGCACCTTCGTGGAATACCACATCCAGTTAGCAGTGCCGATATCGATCGGAACGGCGTAAAGGTGGCCGTCAACGCTTGCCTTATCGACGACTAGCTTAGGAAGGAATGTCTGCCAGCCCTTGGTGGAGGCTATATTGTCGATCGGAGCGAGGACGCCTTGTTCGACCAGCGGCTTGATTTCGCCGAGATCGACGACCATCGAAGTTGGTGCGTCACCACCAGCGAGACGGCTGAGAACAGCGGCGCGTGCGGCTTCATAGCCGGTAACCGGGCTGTCCTTCCAGGTGCCGCCCTTCTTGGCGACATCATCGGCGATGACTTTGATGGCGGCGGCTTCGCTTCCGCTTGTCCAATAGTGCATGACTTCAGCAGTCTGCGCGAAGGCCTGGTTCGAAAGCAGGAGCGCAATTGCTGTGCTTACGCCAGTCAGTGACAGTTTCATTCCCATTTTGATCCCCTTATTGGCTTGATTTCAGGGGTCGAGTTAATTTCGTCACCCGCTCAATAGCAATTTCGATTTTATGTGCCATTGCGTCACTAAAACCGATCTTCTTGAGGCAGCGGGCATTCGCAAAGTTCAGCAGACATAAATCGAGCCACGCGGGTTCGCGCTCGTGAAGGCTAATATCCTGATGGAACTGCTGCTTGTCGCACCTCACTCCATAACAGGAAAGTTAACCACCAGCCAGTCCTTCACGTAAGAAGTAATCGGACTATCAATCTCTTAGCGAATCTAAGGCGTAGATCTGCGGTTCTTATCCCTTCAAGGCGATTGGCCCCGGAGACTTCAAGCCAGGGATTCACTTTCGCCCTGGGAGATCGCTGCGTGAATCCGTCAGAGACCGGTCCGCAAAATCGTCATTCATTTGCCTAGAACGAACACGATACCGCCCGCCTGTTAGGGGAGCCGCGCGGACTGCCGGCATGCTTTGGTGGTCAAAGCCCCCTAATTTTTCCTCCGCCAAACATTTGTCGTGCTTAGCGCGTTCCTTAAGTTGCGGCACGATAGTGTGTCGATGGAGGTGGTCATGACCAAATTCGCGCTCTACGTTCCGATCGAGGCAAAGCCCGGAAAGGAAGAGGCGGTCGCCGAATTTCTGCGATCAGCCGTACCGCTGGTCAATGCCGAGCCTGGGACGATTTCCTGGTATGCGATCCAGGAGGGTCCAAGTTCGTTCGCAATCTTTGATACGTTTGATGATGAGGACGGAAGGGATGCCCACTTAAACGGCCAAGTCGCTGCGGCCTTGATGGCAAAGGCAGAGGAAGGGGAACTGTTCGCTAAGCGACCGCAGATATACAAGCTGTCGATCCTTGCCGACAAGCGACCATAAGTAACCTCGTTACATGCGTTCTATGCGTGAAGCGTTACGGCCCTAACGGCCAACGTTCGATTGGTTTGTTTGCCGGTCGGAAGGAAGAATTCGCTTGAGATGCGGCCCTGTCCTGCTGTTTTTTGCGAGAGCAACGTCCTCCGGCGTTCCGTTTGCGACTATCCTGCCGCCTTCTTCTGAAACGGCCCCTTGAGGTACCACTCGGCACCGAGATTAGCGTCGAGCTGCTGGTCCATGAAGATTGGGACAGTCGTATCGAGTGCGCCCGGGCCTTCATCGTCCGCCGGAATGAAGCGGTCGCTATTGCGATGACGGTCTTAAACTCGTCGGCGGTCAAGAAGGCAGGCTTGTAGGAGGCGAGGTCCGGCGCCAGAGCCGCGGCGACTTCGGCTGCGCACAGGGTGCCGAACGAAATGCCGATCGTTGCGAGAGTGACGCCAGCGACTGAACTGATCAGAAACGCGCGTCTGCTTGCGTGATGGTGCATGGGAGGTCCGAAGTTGACGATCGACGAACTGTATGGCGTCGCTTTTGCGCACGCGACGTTCCGCGGTATGCCACCATCCAAGATCAAAAAAAGGGGGTATTCTGGAGTCCTTTCGAATTCTGGCCCGGTGTGCACATGGACGACGCGCTCGCCATTACGGAGTGGCGTGGCTAATGTCAGGCGTCGGCAGTGGAGCCACGCGGGCTTTAATAATCGAACCGAAATCCCTTACGTGCGGTTGCGTAAACGAGGCGAAACGTTGCAGGGTAGCGATCGCCGCGCCGGCCCGCTTCGCTTGTAGAACCCGCCTGGCATGTTCGCTACCGCAGCGGAACCGGCGCACGCATAGCTGAGGTCTCTGCTCGCCGAAGTGGCGAAGCCTGGCCTTCGCTCTGAAGAAGGCCAGGCCCCGTCGGTGACAGATTTCAGAGCTGAGGACGCAGGCCGCGGGTCGGGCTGACGCTCTCCAGCAGTGAAGCGACATGCAGGATGGTGGACTCCGCCTGCCATTTGCCGACGATCTGAACGTTGATCGGCAACCCTTCGGAGCTCGTGCCAAAGCGCATCGAGACGCCGGGGAGACCTGTAACGTTCAGGGGGACGGTCGCGCCCTGCAGATATGTGGCATCCACCGTCTGTCCGTCGATCACGAACTTTTCCACGCCATGCTTGTGGGCCGGGATCGGCAGGACATGGGTGATGAGAACGTCGTAACGGGAGAAGTAGTCTGCATAGCCGTCCCGCAGTCGCTCGGCCGCCTGCTCGGCGTCGATGTAATCCGCCATTGATGTATCGGGCAGCGACAGCATCGTCTTCGCCATCTTGTAGAGTTCCTCGTCGCGACGACCAGCAGTCGCCTCGCGAAAGGCCGGCTTCATCTCCATAACGTGAAGACGGTTGAAGACGTCGAGCGCGAAGTCCTTTTCGAGGGCAGGGATGCCCACATGTTCAACTGACAGACCAATATCCTTCAGCACATCGGCGGCAGCCTTTACGGTGGCGACAACTTCTGGATCGACGGGACCCAAGCCGGGGCCGACCATCCAGCCCACACGAAGCTGTCGAAACGGCTGGCGCCCGATGCCCGCGTCGAACGGAACGGTGCTGGAAGAAAAAGCATCCTCCCCGTCCGGCCCTACAAGCTGCGAGAAGGCAAGGGCGATATCGCGCACCGAACGAGCCATCGGCCCGACATGCCAGAAACGGCGCGGCGCGCGGGGCCAGATCCCGATCATAGGGATGCTGCCATGGGTCGCCTTCATCGAGGTGATGCCGGTCTGTGCTGCAGGCCCACGCACGGAAATCGCAAGATCCGTTCCAAGACCAAGCGGCGACATGCCGGCGGCGATGGCTGCGGACTCGCCGCCACTCGATCCGCCCGGCGTCCGTTCCAGATCCCACGGGTTGTTGGAGCGCCCGGTCAGAAGATTGTCGCTTTCGATCCAGTAGGAGAACTCCGGCAGATTGGTCTTGGCGAGCAGGATGCCGCCAGCCTTCTTCAAGCGGGCGACGCTGGTGGCGTCGCGGTCCGGCGTGCGTCCCTTGAAGATGGGCGAACCGCGTTGGGTCAGGACGCCTTCGGTGTCGATCGAGTCCTTGACGGTAAACGGCACGCCGTGGAGCGGACCCAGCTCCTCACCTGCAAGCACAGCAGCTTCGGCTTTACGCGCAGCATCCATTGCGCCGTCGGCGACGGTTACGATCGCATTGACCTGGGGATCGACCCCCCCGATGCGGTCGAGATGTGTCTGGACGACTTCCACAGGCGAGACCTGCCGTGTGCGGATGAGTTCGGCAAGTCTGGTGGCATCGAAATATATCAGCTCGTTGCTCATGGAATTCTCTCTAACTAACAGTTGGTAGGTTAGGAACAGCTAGAGCTTTACAAACCAGTCGTCAACCCCTATCTAACATTTGTTAGGCTTTGGTGGAGTTTCATATATTGTCGGGAAATGCAAAAGAAGCGATCCTTATTGCCGGTCGGCTGAGCGCGCAGGCACATGGCTATGGCGGCCTCAACATGCGCGAGCTCGCCGCCGAGGTCGGAATCAAGGCCGCGAGCATCTATCATCACTTTCCGAGCAAGGCCGATCTTGCCGCAGCGATTGCCGAGCGCTACTGGCAGGACACGAAGGCGTGGCTGGAAGAGGTCGCCGACACCGAGAGCGATCCAAAGGCAAGTCTCCGCAAGTATCCAGAGACATTCCGGATGTCTCTGGAGAACGGTAACCGCCTTTGCCTCGGAAGCTTCCTTGGTGCGGAGTACGATGACCTTCCCATGCCGGTGCGCAAGCAGGTTCAAACCTTCGCGGATGTTAATATCGCTTGGCTCAAAGAGCGTTTGGTAGAGGCGGGCTTGGTTGGAGAGATGGAAAGCGAGGCACGGGCGCGGGCAATCTTCGCTGCCGTTGCGGGAGCCCAGCTTCTTGCCCGCAGCCGCTCCGACATCACGCTCTTCGACGCAATGATCGAAAGCTACCGCGCCGCGGGATTGATACCCGCTTGAAGGTTGCCCCTTTCCTCCTCCCAGCCGCTGTTCAATATTTCGAAGAGCTTGCCGCACCTCCTCACGCGGCAAGCTTTTTCGTTTCCGATAATCATCCGGCTGAGTTTAGGCGTTAAAGCAGACCGCCTTGTCCTACCGGCTGCGTCAACAGCTCTCGCCGGGACTTCACGCTGGACCCGTCGGCGACACCAGGCGGCATGCTGTCCGACTTGGCATGCGCCTCGTGAAGGGACTGGCAGCCGTGGATGCTGCCCGCATGGCTCCCATTTCGAAAGCGTCGATGGCATGTGGCGGCGATCCGGCGATCCGGCGCACCGGCGGAGGCCCTGGCCAATTGGCCGAGGGCGATGCCTTTCGACCGTCACTGCAGCTGGAGCGCCGAGATGTCTTATGGCGATGAGGCGTCGGCATAATCGTTCTGGCCATCTCCTTTGTAGCCTCCGTCCAAAGCTCGATCTTCACCAAGCTTGACAGGTGGTCATACAATTCGGTCATCGCCACCGGAAACCTTCGGAGGGCGACGGAATCCTTATTCAATGGGCTCAGTCGTCACCGCGATACGAATGATTTAGAGCAATCGAAGAAGTTCGGAGCCGTGTCCCTAAGTTTCCTGGTAGGAGCGGGTTTAGGTGCCGTCGCGACGAATCTCTTTGGAAACGCTGCGACGGCGGGCGCTGCCGTTCTACTGATCCTTGCGCTCCTGCTGTGCCTAAGTGGTGAGAGACGCGGTATTGGGACTGGATGGCCGTTCTAGCGCTTCTGCGGTTGCCGCCCGTTAGTATGATCCCTCACCTGTAAGGGGACTGCTTCAACGTAATGGCCATGCACAAGAACACCGTGGTAACGCCCGCCGTGGATGTTCCATTTAAGAAATAACCCGTTAAGGGCATTCGCAGTTCATTAAGTATTTTACTGCAATCTCGATTATCTGAGGTCCAGTGCAATATTTTCCGATGATGGAAGTGCTTTTTAGCATCTTCCATTGTGCGAATAGTAAGTAAAATGGATCTATTTGGTTTGGCTTGGCAAAAATATACTTATTGCCTGTGCATGAGCAATGTTTTTCTTGCGGCCGATGAAGCGCGGCCCAGTGTCAATAATTGGGAGCTCCTTGTATGAAGCGTTTATCCATCGGGTTTCTGATCACTTTGCTGCTCTGTCTTATCCTGGCCGTCGTTATCGGGCAGGGCGCTTATTCTATCATATCTCTGCAATCCATAGATCGAGGTTCAACGCAGATCGTCGCCAAACGCGTGCCGTCGTTCATTGCTCTTGGACAATTGAATGCCGACATTGGCGATGTGAGGATTGCGCAGGGTGCTTTGCTGACGTCGAGTAAGGACCATGCAGTCGACCTTGCCGGTGCGCTTGCCAAGGCAGAGCAGGATGTTGCCGACGACCGGGCTAAATATGAACCCTTGATGATCGATGAGGGCGACAGGCAACTCTACGGCAAGTTTGCCGCCTCGTGGGCTGCGTCGCAGGCGCTATGGAGTAAGGCACTTGGCGCCAAACAGGCCGATCAGCAGGATATGGCATTGGCATTGTTCTATGGCGACTCTTTTAAAGCCTACACGCAGGCGTCGAACGATATTCAGGCTGCAGTGGATGATCTTTCTCAGAATGTAAAGGACGAGGGCGCCGCGAGCCAGCAGACGATTTCGTCAACTGAGAACACGGCCTACATTGGGCTTTCGATCACAGCCCTACTCGGTCTCTTCGCCGTCGTGACGATTTCCTTCCGCGTCGTGCGTCCGATTAAGGACATGACCAGTTTCATGACCCGGTTGGCAAAAGGTGATACGACAACCGAGGTTCCCTCCTTGGGGCGGCGCGACGAAATCGGCGCCATGGCGAATGCCGTCGAAATCTTCCGGCAGGCGACGATCGACAACAAGCGCCTGGAAGCGGAAGCGGAAGCCAACCGCATCAAGACCGAAGCTGACCGTCTGCGGCTGACCGCGGAGGCCGAGGCAGCTGCCCAGCGCCGCCTGCAGGAAGCAACGTCGGGCCTTGCATCCGGCCTGAAGCGCCTTGCGGCGGGCGATTTATCTTTCGAGCTTACCGAGCCCTTCGCGCCAGATTTCGAAGCCCTGCGCCACGATCTCAACGGTGCCGTGGCACAGCTGGCCGAGACGCTTCGCTCTGTCGCCCAATCCACCAATGCGATCGACAGCGGATCGCGCGAGATCAGCCAGAGCGCCGACGACCTGTCGCGCCGCACGGAGCAGCAGGCTGCCTCGCTGGAGGAAACGGCTGCCGCTCTGGACCAGATCACCGTCAACGTCACCAACTCCTCCAGACGCGTCGATGAGGCCCGGACGATCGCCATCCAGGCCAATTCCAGTGCTGCGCAGTCTGGAACCGTTGTCGCCAATGCCGTCGATGCCATCGAGCGGATCGAAGCCTCCTCGACGCAGATTTCCAACATCATCGGCGTCATCGACGAGATCGCCTTCCAGACGAACCTGCTGGCGCTGAACGCCGGCGTCGAAGCTGCCCGTGCCGGTGAAGCCGGGCGCGGTTTCGCCGTCGTCGCTCAGGAAGTCCGCGAACTGGCGCAGCGCTCCGCGAAGGCTGCCAAGGAAATCAAGGGCCTGATCAGCAACTCGACATCGGAAGTGGAAAGCGGCGTGAAACTGGTGCGGGCGACCGGGGATTCGCTGAAGACGATCGAGCAGTACATCGTCACCATCAACCAGCACATGGACGCGATCGCCACCTCGGCGCGCGAGCAGTCCACGGGACTTGGCGAAGTCAACACGGCCGTCAACCAGATGGACCAGGTCACACAGCAGAACGCGGCCATGGTGGAGGAAACCAATGCCGCCGGCGCTACGCTTGCCGGAGAAGCCGGACGTCTTCGCGAACTGATCGCGCAGTTCAATCTCGGTGGCGGAACTGCCCGTGCCGCGCCGCGTGCTTCCGGTTCGGCAGAAGCGGTCTCCGTGTCCGCGCCCCGGTCGACAGTTGCACCCCGCGCTGTACCGCGCCCTGGCCTGGCAAATGCGGTGAACGCCGCCAAGAGCCCACCCGCGCACCGACCCGTCGCTTCGCCCGCCCGGCAGATGGTCGCCGATATCGCCAAGAGCTACGGCTCCGCTGCCCCTTCGCAGGATAACTGGGAAGAGTTTTAAAATATCTACCGCCTTCTTGCGCTGCATTCGTTGAGGTCACCGCGCTTACTTGCTTTGCTCGGTGACGACGCGGAGGACGAGGCCAAGCGCCAACCTCGAATCTGCGGCTGCCACCCCAGTTCGTGTATCAGTACGAGCGGCTTCTCGGATCCTTGGGGTTCCCTTATTGCCTCCGCGCGCTGTTAACTAAGGTCGAGATCGTAATCGGCCGCTTCCCTCTGAGGTTACTTCGGTGAGAGGTGGACAGGCCAGTGAGATTTCCTGCTATGTTTCACTAACACCCTGCTATCGCGAAATGGAAATTGGGGCCGCATTTCGTAAGTAATTTTACATCCGAGGCCTAATACCGCTGCACAACTATCGATATGAAGATGAGGTCTGCGACTAAAGATTGATCTGCGATTGAACATTCCGGGAACACAGAATATCTCGGTTCCAATTATTACCTTTAAATTTGTTCCTTTGTCCGCCAAGTGGTTACGATCTTAATATATTGTATTTAGAAGTCCCATGGCCGTCCTGTATATCGGTTTTAAGTTCCAAGGATTCTACCATGAAGAAAATCTTTGCATTGGCCTTGCTTGTATTAGCGTCTCCTTTCGCGGCGCAGGCCGCGACCTTGACATTTCCCAGTGACAAGCCCGTCGCAAGTATCACCATTCCGGATAGCTGGAAGCCGGAGGAAACCGACGGTGGCGTCCAGGGAACCTCCGACGATTCCGCGGTCTACCTTTCGGTCGAGGTCGCCAGCGGCAAATCCATGGAGAAAGTTGTTACCGGTGCAATCGATTTTCTCGCAAAAAACAAAGTGACGATCGACCCGTCTACCCAAAAGGAGACGCCTGCAACCGACGTCAACGGTATGCAGATGGCCACCCTGGAATGGGATGGCAAGGATGAAGACGGTCCCGTTAGCGTCGGCTTGCTAATCGCGCAGGTGAGCGCTGACAACGCTCTCATCGTGACGTACTGGGGAGATAAGGGCGAGGAAGATAAGCACGATGCTGAAGTCAAGGCGATCATCGCCTCGATCAAGCCGGTTGAGTGATCGTATCCGTGGCAGCGGTGAAGTTATCGCCGCTGCCATCTAATCTCATCACATTTTGTCCTGATCCATTCCGGGTCGTAGAACAAATAATCGATAACTGGCGCGCGCAATTCAGGTGCCACGGACCAAGGGACCCGAGGCCCTCAACTTCAATGGCGGCGGGGCGAAGTAAATATCAGCCACGCGAAGGTTTCCGCCCGCTCTTCAGCGGCTTAATCGTCACGAGATCATCAGCCGCCGCGGTCGACCTGGTCGCGAATGGTCTCTCGAGCGAAGACCTCATGACCGGGAGCGGGAAGATCGTCACGATCAGCGGTGTCGACCGATGCTGGTCGAGCACTCGGACACACGCCGGTCGCTACCTCTCTTTAAAGGCCGCCGTCTGATCGTGGAGAAACTCCATTACCGCTCGCACTCGGGTTGGAAGCAGGGTCTGTTCACGTCGCAGGATGGACATTGGCATTTTGTTGCCGCGCCAGTCCGGCAACACCTCGATTACCGTTCCCGAGGCGAGGGCATCGGCCGCCAGCCACCTTGGCCCCCACATAATTCCCACGCCATTCTCCGCGGCCAACAGAGCGGATTCAGCATCGTCGGTAATGAAATGCCAGGGTGGTGACCGTGGAAAACTATCGGCGCGGAGCCGCCAGTGTTCGACCAACCCGGTGCGGGTGTTGCGGAAACCGATCAGGTCATGTGTGGCAAGGTCGGATGGCGTCCGAGGTGCCCCATACCGCTCCACGTAGCCAAGCGACGCGCATACGACCCAATCAAATTCGAACCACGGCAGACGAACGTGGCCAGGCAACCCGTCAAGCCGCCCGCTACGGATCGCAAGGTCCAGCCCGACTTCTGCAAGGTCGACGATCACGTCGCTGGCCCGCAAATCGAGAGCTATGTCGGGATGCTGTTCTTTGAATGCCGGTAGAAGTGGCACGAGGCAGCGGCGAACAAAGGCGGGAGACGCGCCGATCCTGACGGTTCCCGCTGCGGCGACCTTACTCGCATGCGTCAGGATGGCATCGATGTTCGCGGCTCCGTTCAGCACGTCGCGCGCAGGTCCGATCAACTGCTCACCGGCGTCAGTCGGTGAGATCGAGTGGGTTGAGCGATGCAAGAGACGCAGTCCGTAAACGGCCTCCAGCCGCGAAATCGTTTTTGAAACTCCGGAGGTCGTCAGTGCCAGTTGGCGGGCGGCGCCAACGAATGATCCGGCATCGATCACGGCAATGAAGCATCGGAGCTGGGATAGGGATATGCCGTCAAGGGGCGTGGACATAATGTCAACACTATCCTGCCGAGCGCCCCGATACCAGTGGCTTCCCCCTAAGCTCATATTGGCGGTGTAAACGAGCGCGCGGTGACAATCGCGATGCTCCCATCAATGCACCGGGTCCTTATTCGTCAACTTCCAGGAGTTGCCGATAGTCGATTTGGGCGAAGAACAATGCAACCAGTGTGAGATGATGAAATGAACACCCATCACGTCGAAGCTTACTTCAAGGCCATGAGCGGCAAGGAAACCACAAAGCTCGCAGAGCACCTTTCCGACAGCGTCGTACTCTTGAGCCCCGTTTTTCCTGAGCCTTTCGAAGGGAGGGAGACGGTCGTCAAAATCCTGTCTGGTCTGCTGGCCACAATAGACAGCCTCCACGTTGACCTGACATTTGCCTCTGGCCGCGATGTCGCCGTGTTCTTCACCATTGAGTGTGACGGGATCACGGTCAAAGGAAACGAACATATTCACCTGGACGAAAACGGTCTGATCGATTTCTTCGAAGTCGCGTGGCGCCCGCTCCCCTCGGCGGTGCTCATTCAGGAAAAACTCGCGAATAAACTGGGCGGACAGCCAATGCGGCTGGTTCCTGCAACATGACGTGTGCAGGGCCCGACGCTGAACGCGATGGCCGAGCCCGTAGCCGGCGCGCCCGGCAACGCCAGCTCACTTCTCTGAGGCGCTGGGGCCGGTTCGCGGATCGGCGCACCGAGATCTGGAGGGGCCGACAGGAGGCAGACCAGCATCAGGATGGAGGCTCCGTCCTCAAGCCGAAATCCTCTTCACCCCCAACCGTGGACGTTTCATTCCGCGGCGGTGAGAAAGTCGATGATGCTGAACGGCGTCTGAACTTACGCATGGCTCGCATTCCGACGCATCAGTCGTAGACAAGGCTTTCGAGGGGGCATCCGCCGTCTTCTGGCTCTGCCCGCCGACGCCGCAGGAAACATCCGAAGCCGCAACGGTCGAATTCTCACGACCTGCAGCCGATGCTATCCAGCAGCATGGCATTCGCCATGTCGTTGCCGTAACGACTCTCGGCCGGGATACGCCCTGGCAAGATCGCGCAGGCATGGCAACCGCTTCGATACGCATGGTCGATTTGTTGCGAACAAACAGGCGCAGCCGTGCGCGGACTTGCTCTACCAGCCTCCATGGACAACGCGCTGCGTTTGACGGACAGCATTCGCGCGGGCTGCATCTATGGTGCCATTAGTCGGGACGTAAAACTGCCGCATGTCGCGACACGGGACGTGGGTGCCGCTGCAGCCAACCTGCTGCTGGACCGCTCCTGGATTGGACAAAAGGACGTTACCGTGCTCGGACCCGAGGAGCATTCCTATACCGATATCTCCCGCATTATCAGCGAAGAGACCCGATATCGATGCGGCTATCAGCAGGTTCCATTTGACGAATGGAAAGCGCGGCTTGTTGGTGTCGGAATGGCCCGAGCCCTTCGCCGAGGCTTACATCGTGATGTTGAAGGCGAAAGACGAAGGCATGGACAACGTTGCTCCGCGCTCCACTGCGATCATTGGGCCGACCAGTTTTCGGCAGTGGGTTCGCGAGGCATTGTCGCCGATCCTTTGAACTTTAACTTCGGGCTTGTTCGCAAGCGCCGCCTGCTGAGTGCGACGGTGCATTCCATCCGCCGATCGTTGTTGCTGGCTCTTGTAGCACTGAGGGGACGGTGGGTTCGATTCCGTTCAAGGCGAGCATCGCTCACTTTCGCAATGGCGCCCAATCGGAAATAGAAGATTAGCCGGTTGAACGTCGGCTTCGCGCCCTCAGTGCTGTCGTTCGGGGTCCGGTAGCGACTATCCAAAAGTGGACCTCGTGGCTCGACCCAACGACCAAACACTTGACACGCGTGCCAGCCAATTGCGGACGGGGCCCGCCTTGGAGCGTTCGACGCATATGGCTGATGCGAGCTCTCAGCGGGCCGTCTTGCTCGCAGCCCTCGCTGCCTGGAGTGAGGATCCGTCAGTCACCCAGCCGCCCAGTTAAAGCCGACGACGATGGTCGCGACCACCGTCGCTACACATGCCCATACAAGGATGGTCTTGGAAGGTTGATAGGAATTGAATCGCTGGAATATTGACGTCTTGCTGTTCTGCATGGCCATGCGATTCTCGTCATAGATGGGGTCACTGATCCAAATTTCAGAATAAGCGTTACGTCATTCCGCCCATGTCAGGCATGCCGACACCTGCACCGTCCTTTTTGGGAAGGTCCGCAATCATGGCTTCTGTCGTCACGAGAAGGCCGGCGACGGAAGCCGCATTCTGCAGGGCGGTGCGAACCACCTTGACCGGATCAACTATGCCCATGGCGATCATGTCGCCGTACTCAGACGTCTGGGCATTGTAACCAAAATTGTCGGTGTTACTTTCGAGGATCCGGCCGACCACGATCGAGCCTTCGTCACCAGCATTTTCTGCGATCTGGCGTACCAGTGACTGCAGGGCCTTGCGGATGATAGTGATGCCGGCATTCTGGTCGTCGTTCTCGCCTTTGATATCGAGGACGATCGAGGCGCGCAGCAGAGCCGTGCCACCGCCGGGAACGATACCTTCCTGAACAGCAGCGCGCGTCGCGTTGAGAGCGTCGTCGATGCGGTCCTTCTTTTCCTTCACTTCGACTTCCGTCGAGCCGCCAACGCGGAT
>JGI24740J21852_10000184_pt1 | contig 25498 bp, 17 predicted proteins | sample KBSCornC6_FD_21852 | JGI IMG/M metagenome (IMG submission 21852) | reverse complement strand
ATCCCCTGCCGGGGCTGACTCACTTTCTTTGTCTTGCCAAAGAAAGTAAGCAAAGAAAGGCGCGCCCGAGATGGCGACTTCCCCTTGAATTTATGTCACCGGGCGGAGAGGGGAAAAACTCGCTGCGCTCAGACAGTTTCCCCTCTTTTTTCCGCCCGCTGACAGAAATTCAAGGCGCCATCAAGGGCAGGAACGTCAACGGCCAAACCGTCTGGCGGTTGGTGTTGACGTTCTTCTCTTCTCTTCTTTCTTGTTGTCTTACGCGCGCTTGCTGATCGGCACGAACTTCAGATCTTCGGGGCCGGTGTAGTTGGCGCTCGGGCGGATGATCTTGTTGTCGATGCGTTGCTCGATGATGTGTGCGGCCCAGCCCGACGTACGTGCAATCACGAACAGCGGCGTGAACATCGCGGTGGGCACGCCCATCATGTGGTACGACACGGCGCTGAACCAGTCGAGGTTGGGGAACATCTTCTTGACGTCCCACATCACGGTTTCCAGGCGCTCGGCAATGTCGAACATCTTGGTGTTGGACGCTTCCTTCGACAGCTTCTTCGCCACTTCCTTGATGACCTTGTTGCGCGGGTCGGACACGGTGTACACCGGGTGGCCGAAGCCGATCACGACTTCCTTGGCTTCGACGCGGCGGCGGATGTCGGCCTCGGCTTCGTCCGGCGTGTCGTAGCGCTTCTGAATCTCGAACGCCACTTCATTGGCGCCGCCATGCTTCGGGCCACGCAGTGCACCGATGGCGCCGGTGATGGCCGAGTAGATGTCCGAACCCGTGCCGGCAATCACGCGGCCCGTGAACGTGGAGGCGTTGAATTCGTGCTCGGCGTACAGGTTGAGCGACACGTGCATCGCGTCGACCCACGACTTGGGCGGCTCGACGCCGTGCAGCAGGTGCAGGAAGTGGCCGCCGATGGAGTCGTCATCCGTTTCGACTTCGATGCGCTTGCCGTTGTGGCTGTAGTGGTACCAGTACAGCAGCATCGAGCCGAGGCTGGCCATCAGGCGGTCGGCGATGTCGCGCGCGCCGGGGGTGGCGTGGTCGTCCTTCTCGGGCAGTACGGTGCCGAGCACCGACACGCCCGTGCGCATCACGTCCATCGGGTGGGCGGAGGCGGGCACCCATTCCAGTGCGGCCTTCACGTTGGCGGGCAGGCCGCGCAGGGCCTTCAGCTTGGCTTTGTAGGCAGTCAGTTCAGCCTTGTTGGGCAGCTTGCCGTGCACCAGCAGGTGGGCGACTTCTTCAAACTCGCACGCGGCAGCCAGGTCGAGGATGTCGTAGCCGCGGTAGTGCAGGTCGTTGCCGGTGCGGCCGACGGTACACAGTGCGGTGTTGCCCGCCGTCACGCCCGACAGGGCCACGGACTTCTTCGGCTTGAATGCGCCTGCGTTCGGCGTGCTGTTATCGGCTTCGCTCATGGTGATGGTCTCCTTGGATGCGTGGAATGTTGTAGGCGTTATTTCTGGGCGGCGTGTTGTGCAGAAAACAGCGCGTCCAGCTTGTCTTCGTACGCGTGGTAGCCGAGGTATTGGTACAGGTCTGCGCGGGTCTGCATGGTTTCCACAGCGGCCTTTTGCGTGCCGTCGCGCATCAACACCTGATAGAAGTTGAGTGCCGCTGCGTTCATTGCGCGATACGCGCCGCAGCAGTACAGCGCGATGTCCACGTTGGCGCTGGCAAGCTCTTGCGTGGTGAACAGCGGCGTGCTGCCGAACTCGGTCAGGTTGGCCAGGATGGGCACCTTCACGGCAGCCTTGAAGCGGCGGTAGTCGTCCAGCGTCTTCATGGCTTCGGGGAAGATCATGTCCGCGCCGGCTTCCACGTAGGCCACGGCGCGCTCGATGGCGGCGTCGATGCCTTCGACGGCGGCCGCGTCAGTACGGGCCATGATGACGAAGTCGTCATCGGTGCGGGCGTCCACGGCGGCCTTCACGCGGTCGACCATTTCGTCGGCGGGCACGACTTCCTTGCCTGGGCGATGGCCGCAGCGCTTCTGGCCGACCTGGTCTTCCAGGTGCACGGCGCCCACGCCTGCCTTGATGAACGAGCGGACCGTACGCGCGATGTTGAACGCGCCGCCCCAGCCGGTGTCGATGTCGACCATCAACGGGATCTGCACGGCGTCGGTGATGCGGCGGGCGTCGATCAGCACGTCTTCCATCGTGCTGATGCCCAGGTCCGGAATGCCCAGGGAGTTGGCGGCCACGCCGCCACCCGACAGGTACACGGCCTTGAAGCCGGTCTGCTCGGCCATCTTGGCGGCGTAGGCCGTAATGGCGCCGACCACTTGCAGTGGCTGACCTTGGGCTTGCGATTCGGCGACTGCCTGGCGGAACTTGGCGCCCGCGCTGACGGGCTGACGTTTGGTTGTGCTCATGCGTGCTCCACAAAGAATGAACCCTTAGAGCAGGAAGCGGGCCACCCGTCGCATCGCCCGTAACCCGTTGATTTGTATGGAAGTGCGCTTGCCGCCCAGCGCCACCTCATTTCAGAAATGAAATTTCAATTTCAATGAGGAAATGCGCGGCGCATAATGCTTGGATCATGAGTCCCACACCCGATCTCCCATCCCTGGCAGACCGCCCGCGCATCTGGGCGTGCGGCATCAGCCGCCTGAGCGATCTGTTCCTCGACATTGCCGCCGAATACAACGATCGCGCCGAGTTGCGCGTCATCACGCGCGGCTTTGAAGACATCGTGCGCGAGATCGACGCGGCAGGTTCCCAGCGTCCCGACGTGGTGGTGGCGGGCGGCTCCAACGGGGCGTACCTCAAGCCGCGTTTGTCCTTGCCAGTGGTCGTCATCAACCCGACCGGCTTTGACGTGATGCATGCGTTGGCACGTGCCCGCCGCGCGTCTGCGGAGACGAAATCCGTCGCGCTTGTCACGCATGGCGACACGCCCGACGAGGTGCGCCGCTTTGTCGCCGCGTACAACATGGACGTGGTGTTCGCTTCGTACGCGTCGCGCCAGGATGCGGAGAGTTGTGTGCTGGATCTGCGCGACCGGGGTGTGGGTGCCGTTGTCGGCCCCGGCCTGGTGACAGACCTTGCGGCGCAGGCCGGCATGCAGACGGTGTTCTTGTACTCGCGCGATTCCGTGCGCGCCGCGTTCGATACCGCACTGGAAGTCGTGCAGGCCACCCGCCGCGAAGCGCAGCGCCGCCAGCGTCTGGACAACCTGCTGCAGCATCTGCGCGATGGCGTGGTCGCGCTGGATGCACAGGGCCGCGTGGAAGCGCTGAATGAACGGCTTGCTACCGCACTCGGCATTGATGCCAAGCAGGCGATCGGGCATCCGCTGCTGAGCATTGCGCCCAACCTGCTCGGCCTGCTGCCCGATACCGATGGCGACACGCTGGGCACGGTGCGCGGCGTGAGCTACGTCATCCATCGGGGGCCGCTGGCGGGCATGGGCGCGGCAGAGGGCACCGTGTTCACCTTTCAGGAATCGCGTGCGGTGGAGCGGCTCGACCGCACGTTGCGCTCGCGCCAGCGCCCGCAGCAGTTCAGTGCGCGTTATCGGCTGGATGACCTGGTGGGCGAATCCGCGCCCATGGAGCGCGTGCGCACGCTGGTGCGTCGTTATGCCAAGTCCGATGCCACCGTGCTGGTGCTGGGCGAATCCGGTACCGGCAAGGAGATGGTCGCGCAGAGCATGCATGAGCTGAGCGCGCGGCGTGACTTTTCGTTTGTCGCCATCAACTGCGGCGCGTTTCCCGAGGCGCTGCTGGAGAGCGAACTCTTCGGCTATGAAGAAGGCGCGTTCACCGGCGCGCGCAAGGGCGGCAAGGCTGGGCTGATCGAAGCCGCGCACCGGGGCACGCTCTTCCTAGATGAGATTGGCGAGATGCCGCTGCCGCTGCAAAGCCGCCTGCTGCGCGTGCTGCAGGAGCGTGAGGTGGTGCGGCTGGGCTCGACCGAACCCACGCGTGTCGACATCCGCGTCGTCGCCGCCACGCACCGCGCGCTGACCGATGCGGTGGAAGCCGGCACCTTCCGCGCGGATCTGTACTACCGCCTCAACATCCTCAGCATCGCGTTGCCGCCGTTGCGCGAGCGCACTGACGACGTAATGCCCCTGGCCGCCGAGTTGCTCGTGCAGGCCGCCCGCCGCGAGCCACGCCTGCTGCTGCGCATTCCGGACACCGACATCGCCAGCCACCTGCTGGCTGCCATTGCGGACCCGCTGCGGCACTACGCGTGGCCCGGCAACGTGCGCGAGCTGCAAAGCGTGATCGAACGCATCGCCGTGGAGCTGGCCGATACGGACGAGGCCGGCGCCATCTCCCAAGAGGTGTTGCGCATGATCGCGCCCGAAGTGTTTGCGCAGCCGGCGCGCGGCAAGAAGGGCCCGCAGACCCTGCGCGAACGCAGCCGTGGTGTGGAAGCGGAGGAGATTCGCGCTACGCTGGCTGCGCATGGTGGGGATCGCGATGCGGTGTGTGCCGCGTTGGGTATCAGCAAGACCACGCTCTGGCGGCGGTTGCAGGCGGGGTAGGCGCTCACACGCGGCCATCTGCGGCCGCAGTTTTGCGTACTCAAGCAGACTTCGGTCAGCGTGTGCCCGTGGCCGGCGGGCTCGCTTTTCTCCTGACTTTTTTTGTCGGCATTGGTTTTAAATCCACAATGCGCATGATTAACCATTTCATGTGCATGGATTTATTGAGCATCGTTGAGATTGTTGTCATCAAAACGACAATATTCCGTGCGCCAGTAAGCTCTCATTAAGAATACAAAACATCCGGTATGTCAATTGTAAAAACCGACGAGTTCTAGTCCTTATGTTCTAGACATGGTGGTGAGTTTCGACTACTTTTCTTTTGAATGTGAAGTCCCTCTGCACGCATCTCTGCCCCCGCACATCGACACGGGTGATGTGCTTGAGATAGTGCGTCCCCATCAGTAAAAAAACGATCTGCCGGGAGTGCGGTAGCCATGCCTAGTACGAGCCATTACGCTCGGGCAAACGTTTGTCGACTTGACCGTCGACGCGGTTGCCCGCCCCTGCACGCGCCTCCTGCGCTTCATGTGGCCAATCACTGGCCTTTCAATCCACCCTGAAATACCGGCCTCAACCGGGCCAAGCTGTTGACCCCTGAATAAGCCGGTCAAACAGGCCAGTTTTATCCATTGCCATATCGAAAACGCTCCTGTCAGGAGCGGTGGATAACTGCGCCTTGAATAAACCGGTGGGTTATCAGTCATTGATTTTCTGGCGGCACCAATCAATCGGGAACCAGCGATATGCCTGGGCGCCCTGGGCACGCTCGTCTTTCTTGTATGCGAAATGGCGCAATCCATCTGATTTTCTGAATGCTTTCTTAAATGCGACGGAATCCATATGAACAAGTCATATAAGACAATTTGGAATGAAGCGTTGGGTGCGTGGGTTGCAGCCTCCGAACTGGATCGGGCGCGGGGGAAAGGCGGCACGGTCGTGCGGCGCACCCGCCTGAACACGTTCGTGGGCGCCATGACGCTCATCGCGGCGGCGGTGGCCGTCTTTGGCGCGGCGGTGCCGGAAGAGGCGCTGGCGCAGGCGAACTGCTCTACGGCCCCGTACAACTTTTACAGCGGCAGCACGACATGCGTCGGCTTCATGTCGAACGCCACGCAAGGCGGGGCCACGGCCGTCGGTTATGGCGCCAACAGTACGGGGCTTAACGGAGTGGCAGTCGGCTTCCAATCTATTGCCTCCGGGACAAATTCCATCAACGTGGGTGCACGCACCGCTCCGGGTACCGGTGCAACTGCCGACTCCACGATCGCCATCGGGACCGATGTCACTGCGAACGCCACCTCGGCCATTGGCGTGGGCGTGCAAGCGGCTGCCAGCGGTACTTCGGCGATTGCCCTTGGCGCCTTGGCCAAGGCAACCGCAGCCAACGCCGTCGCGCTTGGCACAAACGCGCAGGCAACCAATGCAGCCGCCACTGCCGTCGGTAACGGCGCAAAAGCCAGCGGCAACACGGCACTTGCAATCGGCGGGCAGGCGCTCGCTATCGGCGACGGCACCGTTGCGGCGGGTCAGGGGGCTGGCGCCGGCTCAACTACCGGCAACACCGGCTCGGTCGCCGTCGGTATCGCCACCGGCACGCTCGTGAGTGGCGCGCAGAACACCGCAGTCGGCGGCGGTATCGCGAGCGCGATGCGCGGCGCGGGGTCTGGCGTCACCGGCACGCGCAACGTCGCGTTCGGCACGGGCGACGGCACGGTCACGTATGACGGTACGCTGGCCGCTTCTGCGGGCAACTTGGTATCCGGCAACGACAACGTTGCGATCGGCACGAACGCGGGCATCGGCGTCACAGCAAACGGCACCACCTCGGTCGGCCTGAACGCCAAGGCATCCGCCACCGGATCAATCGCCATCGGCGTTCAGTCGACGGCCGCGGGCGGTTTTGGCGTGGCGGTGGGCAACGCGTCGGTGGCTTCTCAAAGTGGTGCAACTGCCATGGGCAGCGGCGCAACGGCGTCGGGTGTATCAGGCACCGCCATCGGAAACAACGCGGTGGCATCCGGCACGAACGCCGTTGCGATGGGTCTGGGGGCGCGGGCTACGGGCACCAACAGCGTGAGCATTGGCACAAACAACGTCGTCAGCGGGGCGAATTCTGGGGCAATCGGCGATCCGAGCACCATCACGGGCTCGGGTTCGTATTCGCTCGGTAACAACAACACGATCAATGCGAACAACGCGTTCGTCGTTGGCAACGGTGTGACGGTGGCCGGCGGCCTGGACGGTGCGGTCGTCCTCGGCAATGCGTCCACCGTGTCGGCCGCAGTGCAGACGCCAAACGCGGTGATCGCAGGGGCGACCCGCACCTTCGCGGGCGGTACGCCGGCGGCGGGCGACGTCGTCAGTGTCGGCTCGGCCGCCGCGCCGCGGCAGATTCAGAACGTCGCAGCCGGACGGCTTAGCGGCAGCTCGACCGATGCGGTCAACGGCTCACAGTTGTTTGCGACCAACCAGGCGGTGGACGGCATCTTCACCACCATCAACAACATCCAGAACGGCGCAGGCATCAAGTACTTTCACGCCAATTCCACGGCGGCGGATAGCCAGGCGACCGGTACGGACAGTGTGGCGGTGGGGCCGCTCGCGGTGGCTAGTGGAGCGAACAGCGTAGCAACGGGCAACGGCGCGCAGGCACAAGCTACCAATGCGCTGGCATTGGGTGCGACCGCAACAGCAACCAATGCCGGCGATGTGGCACTCGGTTCCGGCTCCGTCACCGCTGCATCCAACCCGACGGCGAGCGCAGTCATTGCCGGCACCACGCGCAGCTTTGCGGGGACGAACCCGACCAGCGTGGTGAGCGTCGGCGCGCTCGGGTCCGAACGCCAGATCACGAATGTCGCCGCAGGCCGACTCAGCAATTCGAGCACCGATGCGGTCAACGGCTCGCAACTCTTCGCGACCAACCAAGCCATCGATGGTGTCTCGACCACGGTCAACAACATCCAGAACGGCGCAGGCATCAAATACTTCCACGCCAACTCCACGGCGGCCGACAGCCAGGCCACTGGCACGGACAGCGTGGCTGTCGGGCCGCTCGCGCTGGCCAGTGGGGCGAACAGCGTGGCTACGGGCAACGGCGCGCAGGCACAAGCCGCCAACGCGCTGGCGCTGGGCGCGACTGCACGGGCAACCAACGCCGGCGATGTAGCACTCGGCTCCGGCTCCGTCACCGCCGCATCCAACCCGACAGGGAGCGCGGTGGTTGCCGGTGTGACGCACAACTTTGCGGGGACGAACCCGTCCAGCGTGGTGAGCGTCGGTGCGGTCGGTGCGGAACGTCAGATCACCAACGTGGCGGCTGGGCGCCTGAGCAATTCCAGCACGGATGCGGTCAACGGCTCGCAGTTGTTCGCGACCAATCAGGCGGTGGATGGCATCTCCACCACGGTCAACAACATCCAGAGCGGCGCAGGGATCAAATACTTCCACGCCAACTCCACAGCAGCGGATAGTCAGGCCACTGGGACGGACAGCGTGGCCGTCGGGCCGCTCGCGGTGGCCAGCGGGGCGAACAGCGTTGCGACGGGCAATGGCGCGCAGGCACAAGCCGCCAACGCGCTGGCGCTGGGCGCGACTGCACGGGCGACCAATGCTGGCGATGTGGCACTCGGCTCCGGCTCTGTCACCGCTGCATCCAACCCGACGGCGAGCGCAGTCATTGCCGGCGCCACGCGCAGCTTTGCGGGGACGAACCCGACTAGCGTGGTGAGCGTCGGCGCGCTTGGTGCGGAACGTCAGATCACCAACGTGGCCGCTGGGCGCCTGAGCAATTCCAGCACCGATGCCGTCAACGGCTCACAGCTCTTTGCGACCAATCAGGCGGTGGATGGCATCTCCACGACGGTCAACAACATCCAGAGCGGCGCAGGTATCAAGTACTTCCACGCCAACTCCACGGCAGCGGATAGTCAGGCCACTGGCACGGACAGCGTAGCGGTGGGGCCGCTCGCGGTGGCCAGCGGCACGAACAGCATCGCAACCGGCAATGGTGCGCAGGCGAGCGGCGCCAATGCGCTCGCCCTGGGCAGCAATGCGCATGCGACGGCGGCAAACTCCGTCGCCCTCGGCGCCAATGCGACGACTGCCGCCAACCTGGGGGCCGCTGCCTACAACCCCGGCACGGCAGCGCTGGCGGGCACCGCGCCGGTGGGTGAGGTCTCGGTGGGCTCGGCCGGCAACGAGCGGCGCGTCACGAATGTGGCAGCGGGCTCCGCAGCGACGGACGCCGTCAACGTGAGCCAGTTGCAGTCGGTGCAAACAGAGCTGACGCAAACCAAGAATGACGCGCTGCTGTGGGACCCCACCGCCAACGGCGGCACGGGTGCCTTCAGCGCCAACCACGGCGGCACGGGGCCGAACGTCGTTACCAACGTGGCGCCCGGCGCGTTGAATGCCACCAGCACGGACGCCGTGAATGGCTCGCAGCTCTTCACGACCAACCAGAACGTCACCAACCTGGGCAACACGATCAACAGCATCCAGAACGGTGGGGGCATCAAGTATTTCCACGCCAATTCAACGGCAGCCGACAGCCAGGCTACCGGCACGGACAGCGTTGCCATCGGGCCGCTTGCGGTTGCGGGTGGCGCGACTAGCCTGGCGGCCGGCAATGGTGCCCAGGCGCAAACAAACAACGCGCTGGCGCTGGGTTCGCTGTCGACGGTGTCGGTCGTGGGCGGTGTGGCGATCGGCTCGGGTTCGGTTTCCGATCGAGCCGTTGCCTCGGGCACGGGCTCGATTCCGGCGGGCAGCCACGCCGTGCCGTTCAACACGTCCGATGGGACGCTGCTGGGCGCCGTGTCGTTTGGCAGCGCTGCGGGCAACACGTATCGCCAGTTGACCAACGTGGCAGACGGCACGGGCCAGCACGATGCCGCAACGATCCGCCAGTTGACGGGCGCGCTGCAGTCGTTCGCGGTCACGCCCACGCTGTACTTCCACGCCAATTCGACGGCGGCGGATTCGCTGGCGGTGGGTTCGCAGTCCGTGGCGGTGGGCCCGACCACGGTGGTGAATGGCGACAACGGTGTGGGTATCGGCAACGGCGCGATCGTCCAGCAAACCGCGCCGGGCGGCATCGCCATCGGCCAGTCTTCCACCTCGGGCCAGGCGGATGCAATTGCGCTGGGCAGCGGGTCGACCGCCAACGGCGCGCAGTCCATCGCGCAAGGCGCCAACGCCAATGCCAGCTTGGCGGGTGGCATTGCCATCGGCTCGGGCGCCAAGAGCAACGCCGTCGATGCGATGGCACTGGGTTCAGGGGCGAACGCAACGTTCGCCAACAGTGTTGCGCTGGGCGCTGGCTCGCTCACCACGGTGGGCGCGCTGACCAACTACCTGGCATTCGGTTTGACGGCGCCGCAAACGTCTTCGGGTGAACTCAACGTCGGCAACCGCCAGATCACGGGGGTGGCAGCGGGCCGCCTTGGTAGCGATGCGGTCAACGTGTCGCAGTTGCAGGCGGTGCAGCAGCAGCTGACCACGTTCATCAACAACAACGGCGGCACGTTCACCTCCACCTCGCCCAACGGCACCACCAACAACACGCCGCCGGCCACACCTGGCCCCAACTCGTCGGTGGGCGGCACGGGCGCGGTGGCATCGGGCAGCAACAGCACGGCGCTGGGCAACAGCTCGCAGGCCACGGGCAACAACACCACGGCCGTCGGCACGGGCGCGGTCGCCACGGGCAGCGGGTCGACGGCCATTGGCGCGGGCAGCAACGACGGTGGCCGTACCGATGTCGTCTCGGTGGGCACCACGACCCTGTCGCGCCAGGTGATCAACGTGGCTGCCGGCACGGCACCCACCGATGCCGTCAACGTATCGCAGTTGAACAACGCAGTCACTCAGGCTAACAGCTACACCGACAACCAAGTCGCAGGGTTGCGCAACAGCATCGATTCCTACCGGCACGATGCTGACGGCGGTACTGCCATGGCGATGGCCTTGGCGGGCCTGCCCCAACCAACCGGCCCGGGCAAGAGCATGGTGGCGGTGGCCGGCAGTGTGTACAACGGCCAATCGGGCCAGGCGCTTGGCATCTCGACCGTGTCGGAAAACAACCGCTGGATCTACAAGGCTGCCGTCTCTACCAACACACGCGGCACGTATGGCGCGGTGGTCGGTGCCGGGTATCAATGGTGATGTGAGCCGGTGGGCCGTTTGCCAAGTGGCCCACCACACGGCCCGCCGCACGACTGCAACGTGACCTCTTTCGGATTCTTGATATGAACAAGCGCGCATTCTCCGCCAGCATTGCAACGCTCTTTTGCTTCGCCGCCTTCTCTGCCCTTACCGGGTGCGCCGGTCCAACCGACACGGCATTCCCCAAGACGGATACGGCGATGACGCCCGAAGGCTCGTTCCCCAACGTCGACCATCTGCGCATGGTCGAACCCGGCATGAGCAAGGGACAGGTCTATGAGTTGATTGGCGTACCGCACTTTCACGAGAGCGTGTTTCGGGTGCGCGTGTGGAACTACCTGTTCCACTTCCGCGGCGCAGACAAGCCTGTCACGTGCCAATACCAAATTCAATTTGACGACGACAACCGCGTTACCAAGACTCGGTGGGCCGACCCGCAGTGCGAGACCTTTGCACCGGCAAAACCCGCGCAATAACCAGACAGGCCAGACAGACCAGATGGAGGGTGGTTGATGAAACGTGTTAACGGGGCTTTCAGGATCGCTGCGGTGTGTGCCCTTGCTACGGCTTCTGTGCTTGCGCACGGCGCGCAAGCCGGAGATTCCGCAGACGAACTGGTCGGCAACGCCGCGCTCGTGCTCAAGAAGATCGATGCGGGCGACTACACCGCGCTCTGGCAGCAGACCGCACCATTTGTGCGCGGGTTTTATACGCCAGAGCGCTTTGCCAGCGGGCTGACGCAAGCGCGCAAGTCGGTCGGCACCGTCAGCCAGCGCGGCTGGGCGTCGGTCACGCGGCTGACCTACACGCATGTCAAGGACATCCCGGACGGTCTGTATGCGAACGTCGACTATGCAAGCCAGCTGGCCGACGGACGCGTCGTCTACGAGAAGGTGAGTTTTCAACTCGGCAGCGACGGCCACTGGTACTTCACCGGGTATGACTCGCGCCAGAACCCAGGGAGCCCGGGGGACGTTGCACAGGCGCAGAAATGACCGCGCCGCGCCTCCCACACGCGGCCGGATTGTTCCAATGATCGATTCGGATGCAAGGGCATCGAAAGTCCGGCGTTGCTTGGAAGCGGGCGAGCGGATCGAGGACGGTCAAGTCCTATACTGTCGGCCTCACAAACCGCCGCGCCAACGCCATGTTTTCTCCGCTCCACATCGCCGACAGCTCAGTGCGGCGCGCCAGGAGACTGTGGACCAACTACGGCATCTTTTGGCTCGGGGCCGTTCTGGTGGGGTTGGTGTCCGTGGCCTATGCGAAGCTGATCGACTTGGGCTTCGAACTCTTTCGCAACATGGCGTCGCATGCGTTTTGGCTGCCGCTGGTCATCACGCCGCTGGGTGCAGCGCTTGCCATCTGGCTCACGCGGCGGTTCTTTCGCGGTGCCGAGGGCAGTGGCATTCCGCAGGTAATTGCAACGCTCGAAGACGGACGCCTTGCGAGTTCGCTGCTTTCGCTGCGCATCATGGCTGGCAAGATCGTGGTCTCGTTCCTCGGCATCCTCTGCGGCTTTACGATCGGCAGAGAGGGCCCCACGGTGCAGATTGGCGCGTCGCTCATGTACGCCATGCGGCGCGGCTATCGCCGCAGCAGCCAACACATCGAACGGCAACTCGCCCTCGCGGGTGCGGCAGCGGGGCTTGCGGCTGCGTTCAACACGCCACTGGCCGGCGTGGTGTTTGCCATTGAAGAACTCACGCGCAGCTTTGTGGCGCGCAACAGCGGCACGCTCATCACCGCCATCATTTTTTCAGGCGTGGTCGCGCTGGGCTTGCAAGGCAATTACCTGTACTTCGGGCGCATCCAGGCCATCGGGCAATTTCATCCGGCGCTGATCCCGCTTGTGATTGGCGCCAGCCTGCTCTGCGGTGTAGCGGGCGGGGCGTTTGCCTGGCTGCTGCTCAACCTGCCGCGCTGGATGCCCGCGCCGCTCATGGCGCTGCGACAGGTGCGGCCCGTATGGTTTGCCTTTCTGTGCGGCGTGGCCATTGCCGTGGTGGGATTGGCCTCGGGCGGCACCACATTCGGCAGCGGCTATGCAGAAGCGCGCGGCCTGTTGGAGACGCATCAAGCGCTGTCGCCGTTCTACGCCGTGCTCAAGTTTGCCGCGCTCATCGCGTCTTACCTGTCGGGCATTCCCGGCGGCATCTTTGCGCCGTCGCTGGCAATTGGTGCTGGGCTTGGCAACGTCATGTCGCTCGTCACATCGGCCATACCGCTGCCCAGTCTTGCCGCGCTGTGCATGGTGGGCTATCTGGCGGCGGTCACGCAATCGCCCATCACCTCATTCGTGATCGTGATGGAGATGATCGACGGCCACGAGATGGTGCTGCCACTCATGGCCGTGGCGTTGCTTTCCAGCCAGCTATCGAAGGTGCTGACGCCGTCGTTCTATCACACGCTTGCGCATCGGTTTCGTGCGTCGGTGCCGCGCCCGGCTCTGCAATAAGAGCCGCTAACAAAACCGCCCTGGCGTCGTTGCGCCTCCTTGCCGTACTGCTTGTACTGTCTGCGTCGGCACGCCTAGCCAGGACAGTTTTGTTAGCGGCTCTAAGCCCGGGCCGGAGCATCGGACCCGTGCTCACCCGCGCCGCGCTGCCTCAATCGTGGCGATATCGATCTTGGTCATCGTCATCATCGCGTCGAATGCGCGCTTGGCTGCTGCGCGGTCCGGGTCGGTAAATGCCGCGGTGAGTGCGCGCGGCGTGATCTGCCACGACAGCCCCCACTTGTCCTTGCACCAGCCGCACGCGCTTTCCTGCCCGCCGTTGCTGACGATGGCATTCCACAGCCGATCGGTCTCGGCCTGATCGTCCGTTGCGATCTGAAACGAAAACGCTTCGCTGTGCTTGAACTGCGGGCCGCCATTCAGCCCCAGGCAGTGGATGCCCGCCACGGTGAACTCCACCGTCAGCACATCTCCCTCGTGGCCGGCGGGGTAGTCGCCAGGCGCGCGGTGCACGGCCGTGACTTTACTGTCGGGAAAGGTGGCTGCGTAAAAGTTGGCCGCGTCGAGTGCGTCGCGGTCGTACCACAGGCAGATCGTGTTTTTGCTGACCATGCGTGTCTCCTGAAGGGGGCGCCGGCATCTGTCACCTTCCACACCGCATCAAGCGTCCGTGTTGCATGGGCTCGGCCTGATGGGCGAGACGGTTGCCGATTGCCGCTGTTGGGGGTTTCCACTGTCTCACACGCGGGCGGTGCATGCCATCTCGCTTGCCATCGCCCGCGCGGTGTTGGCGCGATGCGGGTCTGAAATCAGAATCCAGGCAATTGAAACTATACGCAATAAACGTATAGTTTGTGGCATCATGGAAGCCACGTTTATAGAGTTGCCGCCGTTTCAGCGGCTGCGAGAGCACTATCTTTCGGATGACGAGTACCGAGCGCTTCAGTACACGCTGCTCGCTCAGCCAAATGCTGGTGATGTGATCAAAGGCACTGGCGGGTTGCGCAAGATCCGGTTTTCGGACAAACGGCGCGGCAAAGGCAAACGCGGCGGCTTGCGCGTCATCTACTACTACTGGGATACAGGTGGGCAATTTTGGATGTTTGCCGTCTATGACAAGGACGAAGCGAGCGATCTTTCCAGCGATGAGCGCAAAGTGCTCGCGCAGTTGCTCGAACGCGAAGTTAAGGCGAGGAGCGGGCGATGAAACGGAATCTGTTTGAAGAACTGACAGAGGGCATGGATGCCCTCGCCGCAGAACGCGAAGGAAAGACGACCCTGCGCAAGGTCAAAGTGCGTGCACCGGAGCCGGTGAATGTGAGTGCGGACGAGATCAAGGCAGTCCGTGCCGCAGCCCGTGCCTCGCAGGCCGTTATGGCGCGCCGGTTGCGCGTGAACGTGCGGACGTACCAGAACTGGGAGCAAGGCACCGCTAAACCGAATACGCAAGCGGCGGTGCTCATCAAGCTGGTGGAGAAGCATCCGGAAACACTGCAGATGCTGGAAGCGCTTTGAATGCGTTGTTCCTTCGGACAAGCCGCCGCGCAGGCGGCTTTCTTATTTGTCGCCAGTGAATTCGCTGGCCCGCAGCAAGCACTTCACTTCGCCAACTCAGGCAGCTTGGCGATCACCTTGATCTCAAACTGAAAGCCGTAAAGCCACGTCACGCCGATGCCGGTGAGCGTTGGGTAGGGCGCATCGCCCCAATGCTCGCCGACCACCTTCCAGATCGGCTCGAACTGCGTCTCGGGGTTGACGACGAAGACCGTGACATCGATCACATCCTGGAACGTGCAGCCAGCGGCGGACAGGATGGCATGCAGATTCTCAAACGCCAGCCTGACCTGCTTCTGCAGATCGGGCTCGGGCGAGCCATCGGGCTGGCTGCCCACCTGGCCCGACACAAACAGAAAACCATTGGAGCGGATGGCCGGCGAATAGCGGTTCTGCTCATACAGGGCTTGGCGCGCGGCCGGAAACACAACATCGCGTGCAGACATGAATCACTTCCTTGCATGGGGAGGATGGGTCAATGGATGGCTGCGCAGCCACCGGCACTGTAGACATTCATGCCCCAGCGATAAACCGCCCATGCCTACAATCACCGTTTGGTGTTTCCAAACAATCTTTCGGGCAGAGGAGCCGACGTGGACCGTTTTGATGCGCTACAAGCGTTCACCCGCGTGGTGGAGGCGGGCAGCTTTACCAAAGCCGCCCAGACGCTGCAGATCAGCAAAACCACGGTCACCCAGCTGGTGCAGCAGTTGGAGGCGCATCTGCGCATCAAGCTGCTGAACCGCACGACCCGGCAGGTCAATGTCACGCCCGATGGCGCCGCCTATTACGAACGCGCCGTACGCTTGTTGGCTGATCTGGAAGACGCCGACACCAGCCTGTCTTCCGCGTCCGCCACGCCTCGGGGGCGCTTGCGCGTGGATGTGCCGACCCCATTCGCGCGCCTCGTCCTGGCGCCTGCGCTGCCGGCGTTCCATGCGCGCTATCCCGACATCCAGCTGCACATTGGCGTGAGCGACCGCATGGTGGATGTGATTGGCGACAACGTGGATTGCGTGCTGCGTGGCGGCGAGCTGGCCGATTCCTCGCTGCAGGCACGTCGCGTTGGGGAGCTATTGCTGGGCGCCTACGCTGCGCCGCGTTATCTGGAGCAGGCCGGCACGCCCACGCAGCCCAGCGACCTTGAGCATACGCACCACCGCATGGTCGGTTTTCTCAGTGCCCGCAGCGGCAAGGTCATCCCGCTGAGCCTGCAGCGCGATGGCGAACGTATCGATGTGCGGGCGCGGTACATGGCCGCGCTGGATGATGGCAACGCTTACGAGGCGGCCGGTCTGGCAGGCGCGGGTGTGTTTTGGTTGCCGCGCTACATGGCGGACGCGCACGTGGCGCGTGGCGAACTGATCCCGCTGTTCACCGATTGGCACGTTCCCCCCATGCCGATGTACCTGGTGTACCCGCCCAACCGGCATGTCAGCGCAAAGCTGCGTGCGTTCATGGCATGGGTGGATGAACTGATGGCCGGTCTGGCGCCGTCGAGCTGACCGAGCGCGCCAGCCGTTGTTCAGTTGGCGCCGCCGGTCGTGGCGGCCGGTGCGGAGGCGGGGGCGGGGGCGGGCTCGGTGTGGGTTTTCGGCTCCTGCGCGGGTGGTGTGGCCGCCGGTGCGGACGCTGGCGCTGCAGGGGTAACGGGCGCTGCAGGTGTCGCAACAGGCGCCGCAGCCGGCGTTGATGCGGGTGCCGGGGGTGCCACCACCGGCACAGGCGGCGCGGCCGGCGTCGGCACCACGGGCGTGGTCATCTTCATCGGCTCGCCCTGCGGTGTGGGCGCGGGTTCGGGCAGCGGTGCCACGTGTTCCTTCTCCGCCGCCTTGGCCACCTTGCGGTCCTGGCGTGCGGGGTCGATCTTCAAAAAGTGGTCGACCAGGTTGAAGTAACGCTCGTAGAACACCCCGGCTGGAATCGTCTCGCTGGCCACCTTCACCATTGAATCGTCGCCTGAGCCAATGGGCAGCGACACCGAACCCAGAATGCTCAAGCCCACGCTGGCCGATGTGCTCGTCTTCTTGAGTGAGTAGCGGTCTTGCACCGCGTTCACGTAGGCCGTGCTGGACGTGCCATCGGTATTGGCGTCTGCACACACGATATGGAACGAGATCACCACGTGCGAATCGTTGCTCGGCTGGAAGTTCTTGCTGCCGTCGATGGTGTCTGCACGCGGCGAGGTCGACACATAGCCCTGGCTCAGCAACGCCCGGCGCGCGGCTTCGCAGGTGGCATCCGACCGTGCATGGAAGGTGCGCGCGTAGGGGCTGGCCGCCGCATCGAACTGCTCTTGCTGATAGAGCGGCGTGGGCGCGGAACTGCACGCCGACAAGGCGGCAATCGCGCACGAAACGGAGAGCAGGCGGAAGCGGTAGGGCATGGTGTGGGCAAAAAGGGCTTGGCAGCGCCACTGCGTGTGCGGCGCAAGTTTTGTGCGCGGTGGCTGGCCGGTCGTCATTATAAGTTTGTCGGATGAGGGGCGGCGCCAAATGCACGTGAGGGCGCGCGGGTTGACGCGCGAGCACATCATCCGGCCCGCGCCGCGCTCCAAAACCCCTACGCAAACGTTTTGACCGCCGGGCTTGCTATAGCCCAGTCGATTTCTGCCGATGCAACTTCCTGGCGCGGCCACTCCGGCGCCGCCGCCCCAACACAACAATATCAACGCCGGACGAACGGGGAACCACCACATGAACTTCCAACACTTGACGGTGCGCGCCAAGCTCACCATGGCCTTCGGCTTGCTCGCGGGGCTCGTCCTGCTGGTTTCTGGCCTGGCCGTCCAATCACTGAGCGCGGCCAACGACCGCTTTGCCGAGTATGTGAGCGGCATCAATGCACGCGCGGCCCTGGCTGAACAGGTGCGCACCGCCGTGGATCGCCGCGCCATCGCCGCGCGCAACCTAGTGCTGGTGACCACAGCCGCGGACACCGAGATGGAAAAAGCCGCCGTCACGCAGGCGCATGAAGACGTGCAAGCGCGCCTGCGCGAGCTCAAGGACAAGATCGCCGCCGCGCACGACGGCAATGACCAAGCCCGCAACCTGATCGGCGAGATCGACCGTGTGGAGAGTCAATACGGCCCCGTGGCACTGGCCATCGTCAACGCCGCGCTGACAGGCAAGCGTGAAGCCTCCATTGAGATGATGAACACGCAATGCCGCCCGCTGCTTGCCGCGCTCATCAAGGCAACCAACGCCTATAGCGACTACACCCACCAGCGCGCGCACGAGATGGAGCGAGAGGCAGCGGAGCGCTACGCGTTTCAACGCGCGCTGCTGATCGGCATCTGCCTGGTGACCGTGCTGGGTGCGATTGTGGCGGCGTTCCTCATCACCCGGGGCCTCACACGTGCATTGGGTGCCGAGCCGGACGCACTGAGCGCCATCACGCGCCGCGTTGCCTCGGGCGACCTGAGCCCCGTGCCGGGCGGGCAGGCCGCACCGCGCGGCAGCATCCTCGCCTCCATGGCGGACATGCAGACCAGCCTTGTGCAATTGATCGACCAGGTCCGCCAGGCGGCGCATGGCATTGCCAGCGACGTAGGGCAGATCGCTAGCGGCAATCAAGACTTGTCTTCGCGCACCGAGCAGCAAGCCTCGTCGCTGCAGGAAACAGCGTCCAGCATGGAAGAGCTGACCTCCACCGTGAAGCAGAACGCCGACAACGCGCAACAGGCCTGCACGCTGGCCGCCGATGCGTCCGACATCGCACAACGCGGCAGCAGCGTTGTGGGCAATGTGGTGAGCACCATGACCGATATCCGCGACAGCTCGGCCAAGGTGGCGGAGATCACCGGCATCATCGAAGGCATTGCCTTCCAGACCAACATCCTCGCGTTGAACGCCGCCGTTGAAGCGGCCCGCGCGGGCGAACAGGGCCGGGGCTTTGCCGTGGTGGCCAGTGAAGTGCGTAGCCTGGCGCAGCGCTCGTCCAGCGCTGCCAAGGAAATCAAAGACCTGATCAGTACCTCGGTGGAGAAGATCCAGAACGGCTCCGCCCTGGCCGAGAGCGCCGGCAAGACCATGGCTGAAGTCACCCAGGCCGTGGGCCGCGTGACGGACATCATGGGCGAGATTGCCGCCGCCTCGGTGGAGCAGAGCCGCGGTATTGAACAGATCAACCAGGCGGTGACGCAGATGGATCAAGTCACCCAAGAGAATGCCGCGCTGGTTGAGCAGGCCGCCGCTGCGTCGACTTCACTGGAAGGGCAGGGCCAGCAACTGAGCCGGGCGGTGGCGTTTTTCCGGTTGAATGGCGTGCCGGCTGCATGAGCTAGTGCGCTCACCCGATCCACTGGGTAGTCCGCAATGGAGGGCCGGGGCTCGATCGAGCCTCGGCCCTTTTTACGATGCGCGTTGCCTCTCAGACTTTGGGTACGTGTAGCGCATCCCACGAAGCCTTGCCGGGAATCCCGTCAGCATCCTTACCGGAATAGCCGATCTTGCGCTGCCAAGCGGCGTAGGACGCCTGATCGCCCGTGCCCCACGTGTCCTCGTTCAAATTGCTTTTGTAGTTATTGCAGCCCACCGCGATTAAGCGAGCATGCATGGCCGCAATGATGGGGCTCTTTCTGCCGGTCTTAAAGAAATCGGCGCCGGGAAATGGTTCGTCTTTGGCTGGAACCACGGGCGGCAGCGGTGGCTTGACCGGCTTGGTCGGCGTGCTGGCGGCATAAGCCGGCCGACCAAAGCCCACAATGTCATGCGCTGTCCGGTTGAAGCGGCCACACATGTGGTCGTAGTTGCCCTCGATGGTGTGTACGACGTCGCCGGATACGTCCGTCACCAAGCCCACGTGGTCGATCTTTGCGATCGATTTTCCACCCGACCACTCGAAGAAAATGATGTCGCCGCGGCGGATGCCGGATGCCGCAACGCCGTGATCCACGGGGTGCCACTGGCCATGCGCCTGGAACGCCTGCGCGTGTGCCGGGGTGTAGGCAAACCGGCCGCCAAAGCACACCGGGTCCGCATTGCCTGAGTGATACGCCGCGTAAGTGATGGTCATGTCGCACCACGGCTCGCCATTCATGCCATACCACTGCGTGATTTTGTTGACGTCATGTCCGCCGGTATCGCGAACACCCACCAGATTTTCCATGGCAGAAACCATGGCTTCCAATCCGCTCATTTGCTGCCTCCTACACAATGTTATCGATCTGCTTTAAAAAAGTGATCGCTGAAAAAAATACACCCTATTATTTGCGCAAAGATTTAAATCAAAGGCGCGGTTTACCATAGTATTTCGAACGATTGATTTAGATCGTTTAGGGAGTGAAATTAATTCAGATCAGATGGCAAGAAGTTTTGTTGCAAACGGCGTGATCAGCAATAAATACTGCGCTATGCAGTGACAACGAACACAAGGTGCCTGGGAGGACACGTCATGTTGTTTGAACGATTTTCTCGACCGCATGCGCGCTGTGGCCATGCCGTCAGGCCGTGCCGTTTTGCGGCCCTGCTTCTCGCGCTTGCCTTGCCTGCGGTGGGTGCGTTTGCCGATGAGGCGCAGGACTGCCAGGCGGCCTCGGGCACGTTGCTGATCGGCCATGTCACCACGCCGCCGCGCTTCAAGCACGGGATGTACCGTAACGGCGTGGAGCTGTCTCACACCCATTTGACCCTGCGCGGCGATACCGACGGCAACGACTACGACGTCGCCATCGACAACGTCTTTGCGCAGGGCTACCGCAAGAACGCCAAGACGGTGCCTGCGCCGTTGAATACCATCGCCGTGGGCGATGCGCTGGAGGTGTGTGGCCTGCCGTTCGAGGGCGGCATCCATTGGGTCCACAACAATTGCGGCGATACGCCAACGCCGCAAGATCCGAATGGCTGGGTCAAGAAGATTGCCGAAGACGGCTCGGTCGGACCGAACCTTGAGGGTGGTCAGGCGTACTGCTACCTGTGGCCGCACCGGTAGGCTGGCTATTCGTCTGTGCGACAGGGTTGTGCTGGCTTCGCCCATGCACGCAGCATTTCGCCAAGCGTGTCCGGCCTGGGCGTGCGCATCGATAGCGTGGGAGGTCAATCACCCCCAAGTTTTTCTGAGCGCCCTGTCATGGTCCGCAGCATCGGCAAAGTCGAACATCATTCGCCCCCGTCCTCGCCGGGCGATGGGGCACCGCCACCCGCGCGCCAGCAGGTGCCGACAGTGGGGCGCCAGCGGCCGGCGGATGCGCCGCTCGCGCTGGCACGACGCGGCCCGGCGCCCGCGGGCTCCATCAGACGCACTGCCGCACCGCACTCCGCCGTGCCCAACAAGCGGCCGCGATTGGAGGTGGGCACCTCAAGCGCGGCCGCCTCCTCCAGCGGTGCCCCGGCCCGCAAGCCAACCAAGATGAGCGCAGCGTTGATTGCAGCCGCGCTCAAGATGCTTGCGGATGACCCGATGCGCCCGCTGGTGTCGATCGGCGCGGATCTGGACTCCTCTGCGATGACCCACTACCTTGCGCCGGGCGGCGCGCTCCGGCAGGAGGACCGCGTGCGGGCATTTCCCGACTTCGAGGCGCACGCCGATGCCATCACCGCCTCGCTACGGCGCCTGGGCCACGGTGAACAGGCCGATGCGTTGGCAGCCCTGGGCCCTGCCGCCAACGTGGGCCGTGAGCGGCAGACATTGACCGCCCAACGCGTGCACGAACTGCTGGCGGACAGGCTGGCGGGCAAGCCGGTGTCCGACAAGACCCTGGCACGCTGGCAGTCGCCCCCCTCCTGGCAACGCGAAGACCTCGCCAGCCGGCTCGCCAAACTGCCGGACTACGCCGACTGGCGTGGGCGCATCGAAACGCAGTTGCGGCAGCTGGGCGTGATCGGCCAGGATGCGCGGCTTCCCGAACCTGCAGCGGCGCGCACCGTTTTTGATGCGCACATGCTGGTTGCCTGCCTGCGCGTGATCCGCCAACGCGCGCAAGCGAAGGCGGAAGGCCGGCGCGACGACCCGTCGCTCAAAGGGGCGTTGTATGACCTTGTCGATGCGAAGAAGGACCATGTGCTGGCCTGGGTCAACGCCGATGGGCGCCTGCGCAAGCCGGCCACCAACGTGTCGCGCCTGCCCGGTTATGCGGAAGAGCGCGACGAGATCGTGCGATTGCTCAACGAACTCGGCCACGCAGAAACGGCCGCCGCCATGCCGCTTGAAGCGACCCGCGCGCAGGAAATCGGGGCCGGCACCATCGCCCAGTTTCTCGCCAAAATCGCCGCCGACCCGAAAGCGCCACGCGGTGCCACCGCGCTCACGCTTGGCGTCGCAGCGACCTCGCTGGCAGTGCATATCGCGCCGGACAACCGGCTCAAACAGCTCGACAAGATTGCCGACATGCCAGGCTATGCCGAGCACGCTCAAGCACTAGGCAACGCACTGCGGGCGCTGGGCCATGCGGATCAGGCCGCCTTGCTACCGGCACCACCGCAGGCCCCGGCCGCGCCGGAAGACCCCACCCTGGCCAAGGTCGGCATTACGGCCGATGACTTTCTCCACCGCGTGGGCAACCACTTGCATCAAGTGGCTGAGGTGGCCCGACGGATGCGCGATGAACAGCAGCCCAACGCGGCTATGTTTGCTGTCGCGCAAGAGATTGGCGTATCGCGCGCGTGGGTCCGGGCACTGCTCGACGAGCGCGGCGCGGTGCGTGACCGGCCCGTGATCGAGCAGATGCTGGAGGGTGTCGATACCCATGCTTCCGCGCGCCTGGGCCGATTGCTGGAACGCCTGCGCGGGCAGATCGAGGGCGCCGCCGATGTACCGTCGGGCTCAGTGGCGGCTGCTGCAAACGCAAGCACAAGCGCACGGCCCACCATGAAAGCGCTGCAGATAGGGGGTGCCGGACATGCCCCGGACCGCGTGCTGATCGTCAAGCCCAACACGGTGGACCCCGGCCCCAACGTCCGCAACCGGCTCTCTGCGATCTATCGAACCAACCGGGAGCTCGTGCACGCACCACGCAGCTACGAACCCGACCGACAGCGCCAGCCGCTGCGCTGGCTCAGCTCCATGCTGCGGCAGCGCTTTCCGAAAAGCGTGGAGGTGCAATGCCATTTCGACGCGAGCCGCCGCACCATCGTCGTGTCGTCCAACGTCACGACCGTCAATGAGAGCATTCGCCGTTTCCTGGCATCGGCCGAATTTGCACGGTTGCTTGCGGCGCCGGCGCCGCCACACGTCGACAACCAAGACCGCCTCGCCCGCCATCAGGCCAAGTTGTTGAATCGCATGGACCTGGCTTCGGACCCGCACCTCGGCGCCGCTTCAGATGCCGTGCTGGCCGCGATTGCCGAGCGCCGCTTTGAGGTGCCGTCGCGCACGTACCCCGTTGATCTACATGCCGAACGCCGCATCAATGACCACATGGTCAGCGAATCCGGCACGCGCGTAGAGACCGAGCAGCTCGCCGGCACGATGCGGCCTTGCAGCAGTTGCGCGGATGAACTTGACGCCAAGCCCGAAGTGCATCGCGGGCCGGCGTGGCTGACGCGGGCCGGCCGCATGGGGTTTGATCGCGACGAAAACATTGATCGCCAGGTGCAGGCCGGCATTGGCACGTCCATCACACGTTCACGCAAGAACCGGCTGACGTTTGAACACGATACGGATAGTGATTCGGATGCTTAGGGGCTGGGGGCAAAACGCGCGCCCCTAGATCTGCTGCAACCAAGACTCAACGATGGCGCGCCCGCGCAGTGTTGCCAACCAGCGTGGCAGAGTTCTGTCTTCATCATTCAGAAGCCCGCCAGACCGCCGGCAGTGCAGGCCGTCGTACCCCTGTCGTTGCCGAGCCGGCCAGCGTTCAATCCTATGGATCGATGAAGAAACTTGAGCTTAGAGATGGTTGAACAGTCAGCGTTCTTGCGGCAAACGGTTGCCTGGTCGCACAGGGTTTCTGTACAGCAGCCGATAGTGAATTTCTGAGCAAGTCAGAGTTAAGCACAACGCTATTGCGCTTCCCGTGCCGTCTTCTACGCTGTGGGTACACATCACGGGGGGCAGTTTGAAACGATGTCAGGGCGGTGTCGAAATCGTGTCGCACCGGAACCTCTGCGCGGCGGAATGGCAGTCGAGATGACACCGCGCCAGGACCTGACGGCCCTCCTTGAAATGACAAGACTGCGACGCTGCGCAGGCGGAGCGTTGTTGGCGTCGCATCAATAAATGCTGGTCGCGCCGCGCGGCCAGCCAGCGCACCGGGTGTTGCACGCACTTGACCAATTAGGCGTCAGAGCAACGGACTGAAACCCGTTGCCGACGATCCTGCGTAGGTCGCTTTTGCTGGGCGGTGCAAGGGAGTGGAGCCATGGCTATCAGCTGTGATCGGATTAACGCCCACGCGAAGCGGTCTCTTCCTCAATTCCAGTTCGCCGATGCGGGAGTCCTCCTGCCCGTGCAAGTCGAGTCCTGGATCCATCACTGACGAATCCCACGAGGAGTCAAAACATGGCTACACCGATAGGACCGCTCTTTGCCGCGGGCAACCAGGTCATCACGAAGTCGGGGCATACGATCAGCTATTGGCCCGATGCTCACAACGAAATGCTCCAGCGTGCAGGACAAGCGCCGATCTACTACTGGCTTCCCGAGCAGGTCACGCTGGCGAAAAAGGACAACGGCGACTACAAGTTCGGGATGGTGCATTTCGTTGGTATCCGCTCGCACGGCACCACCGTCGGCGAATCGAGCGACGACAACGAAGTGGCCGGTGGTCTCCTGACGTTCTCGACCGTGGCCGCACCGCCAGCGGAGGTGCTCAACGAGGCGCATCAGCAATTGACCGAGTTCGTGCGCAACAACAGCAACCCGCTCTGGGCTTATACGAGCCGGCTCACGCCGCAGTTCATCTTCGTGCCCATCGTCGACAACAACTGCGTGCTCTCGAACACGCTGCCGGGCGCGGACGGCGGCGTGCCAGCCGCGACACCAGGCAAGAGTGGCGTCGCCGGCGCCGCGCCAGTGATCGCGCAGCTACGCTCGGCGCCGCCCTCGCGCGCGATGCCCCGCAGCGTGCCCGCAAGCTACCGTGGTTCCAACATCGACCCGATGTACGTGCGGCTCGATGGGCAAGGCAAAGGCACAATCGACCCCAACGCCGACAAGCCATTCAGCGCGCTGCTCGGCAGCATTCCGGCGGCCATCGCCTACAACGGCTTCCACATGGGCACGGCCCCGATGTTCGTGACCGAGAACATGCAGGTGCGTGTCGTCAGCCCGATGATGACGATCGACATCGTCGGCGACTGGGACCGCATCCAACAGCATTTTTCCGCCGCTGCGCATGCCGGCGGTCTCATCTGGAGCGCCGACGTCAAGGTGCAGTTCGACAGCTTGCGGGAAAGCGGCGACATTGAAGTGCATACGTTCATTGACCAATCGCTGCCTGGTGCACAGCAGTTGCAGGAGTACATGGACAAGCGCAGTGACTTGATCTTCAACAAGTTCATGGACGCCGCCAAGCAAGTGATCTTCGACCCCGCGCCGTTCAACGAACAGCCCGCGGAAGCGAGCAGTGGGCTGCTCGGTGGCGTCTTCGGCGGATTCGGCGGTGCGTTGAAGATCCGGCAGCAGAAAACGCATCTGCATCTCGAGTATCACGAGACGAAGGAAATGGCGTACCTGCAGCCGTATCAGGTCAACGGCACGCTCGATGGCATTGCCGACGCGATCAAGGCCGACCCGTCGAAGGAGAAGGTCTACTTCACGAACGTCGACCTGACCGACTGGGACCGCAAGGTGTCGCGGATCGTGAAGCCTGTCGTGAACTGGCCCGACCCGGCGCAGAAGTGGATCGGCGAGCCTGTCGCATTCAT
>JGI24740J21852_10000183_pt1 | contig 25520 bp, 28 predicted proteins | sample KBSCornC6_FD_21852 | JGI IMG/M metagenome (IMG submission 21852) | reverse complement strand
CCAAATCTGCCTGCGACGGAACCTGCATCCACGTGTAGAACGTGGTCGCGTTCTGGAACTCCCCAGGCGTCAGCATCAGGTACCCCTGACACGCCTGCGGCGCATCGTTGGTCACCGTCAACGCGCCGCCGTCGGCGACCAGAACGCACTGAGCCATTACGCTTCCACCACGTCGAGCACGTGATCGACCGGCACGATGGTTTCCACCTCGCCTGTGTCCTTGTTCTTGAACTGATACGGCTTGCGCTGATAACCGCCCAGGCTGCACAACACCGTCACTTCGTCGCCCTTCTCACCGAGCTTCTGTTTGGCGCGCACCTCAACCACTTGCGGGCGGCTGTAAGCGTCCGGCGCGGGCGTGATGATTCGCGTGTACCGCGTGCCATCGAACGAACGCATCTGCTCAATGCGGCCACGAACCATCACCTGCATGGGCTTAATGGAAGCGGGCTTCTGTGCGCCCGGTGTGTTTTCCTGAGACATGACTACTCCTTAAGCGGCAAGCCGCAACGTTTCCCGGCTCACCTGGAATTCCTCGCGGTTGCGCGCCGGGAGATGGCACAACCGTGGGTCCGTCCGTACCGGACTGAAATCGTGCGGAAGCACCGCGTCATTGGCGATCACCTGCACATCCGTGCCGCGCCACGACACACCGGCTTCTTCAAGCTGCTTACGGCAGCGATAGAACGTCGCCTTTGCAACGTGCTCACGTGTCACCTCATCGCCCAACGTCGTGAGCGAGCCCCAGAACCCATACAGGCGCATGCCGAGCGCATCCCCATAGACGCCCTTCAACCGGTGCAGCACCGCCCTGCTTTCTCGAACCGTCGCCATCGCTTGCTTCCCCTCACGCAGGAGCTTCTCGATCTCGGTGTCGAAGACGCCTTCCAGATAGGCGTCCGTCACCTCATCCACTCGCGGATGCTTCCCAAAGTCGTACTGGAGCTTGTCGCTGTGCACCTCCACCTCGGCGCGCAAGCGGCTATCCGCCAGACGCTGGAGTGCCGCAACCTTCCGCTCTGCAAGCGCCCGGCTACGCTCTTCGTCGTGCCCATGCCGATGCTTGAACACCTGCGAGAAAAAGCCGCGCAGGCGGCCACGGTCGTGCACCTGAAACTCGGTGCCCTTGTGATAGAACTTGACCGTGGTGGTCTTACCCGCGAAGTACACCGCCATGGAGTACTTCGCTGCGCCCTTCTTTCGGCGCGGGAAACTCATCAGTTGCAGGCCGTCGAAGAACTCTTTGCAGGCCGCCTTGGAGAGCCGGTACACCGATGCCACATCCACGCGGTGCACCGTCCACCAATCCGCCACCGGCAGATCCGTCTCAAGCAGATCCTCGACCAAGGCCACGAAATCGCGGCAGGCGTGCAAGAAGCTGCTAGGGCCGCCGTACACGTTGTGCCCGTACTTGATCTTGTGCACCGACGCCTCGATGAGGATGTACGGGTCGCACGGCACCAGCTCGGGCCGGCCATTCTTGTTGACCACCCATTCCTCGTTCTTAGGGATCACCGAGATCCGCGAATCCCAGGAGCCGAGCAGCTCGCCGGTGAACAACTCATAGAGGATTTCGCCGCTGGCGCAGTCCAGGCCTGAACGCAGCAAACACTGGCGCTTGATGCGCTCAACCACTCCATGACCGAGGTACGGAGAGCGAAGCCGGATCGTGTCGTAGGCCATGCGCTCAGTACCCCTCGCCAGAATTCAGCGGAGTCTCATCCGTGAGACTGTCAGGCGGTGCTACCACGCCCGCCTGACAAAAAGCAGCCTCGCTGCGCGAGGCCAAAAACTCGGCCTCCGCAGCGTCAGAAAGTGCTGCATTCACGTCATCAACGGAAAGGGAACCACGACGAGCGGCCACACGGCCGCCCGAGGCGTTGCGATAAGCTTCCTCAGATGCGCGCGCACGGCGCGCGGCCGCTTTCTGCTCGAGCAACTCACGCAGCCAGACTGGCATCGTCTGACCTGCAGCCGCTGACGCAACCGGAATGACACGCCCAGCGCGGCGGGCCGCGCCCTCCGGGGCGGCGCCGGCGCGCAGGGCGGCAGAACTCGACTGAGATTGGCCGCCCTTCATTGCCCGTTCTCCAAACGCGAGTCCTGCATGCGGCGGAAAACGTCCGCGAGCAGATCCTTGTCGGTCGGCTGGCCCTCTTCGTCCAGCTCGCCGCCCTCGTCCAGGTAGTCTTCGATCGCTTCCTGCAGATCGACCTCGTACGCATCAGCCATCGCTGCGTTGGCCTCATCCAGCTCGGCGCGCAGATAGTCGACTCGCTCGCGCAGCGCCTCGGCAACAGCGCACAAATGGTTGTAGCGCGCCATGACCTCGTCGCGCTCCTCTTCCGTCCAAGCGCCGATGCGCAACCCGTCGTTCGCCTCAAGGCCCTCTTCAAAGGCCTCATTGATCAGGTCAGCAAATTCCTCGAGCTTGTCCTCGCCGGCAGCGATGATCTCTTCCAGCTCGCGCAGGTTGTAGTCGCTCATTGGGCACCCCGCTGTGCAGCGCGGTACTTGCGCGCAAAGCGCTCCAGCTCGAGACGGCGAGCAACACGAGGAGACACGTAGGCGGCGAGCTGAAAAGCGTCGGCCACCACAGCACGCACCGCGCGTACGGGTAAAGAGACGATGACGAGCAACAGCACGGCGTACACACACGACACCGTGCGCACCCACCACAAGAACCTGATGACGGCACTGACGCCGCTGAAATCGATGTAGGGGTGCAGCCAGATCGCGTCACGCGCGGGGCTGATGGACGCGGCGAGCAACGAAAGCGCCGTCGCGCAGAGGAAAAGAGGGATGCGACTACAGACGAAACCGTCCACCAGCTGGCTTTCCATCGTTTCCCCCCCCTGCCCGGTTAACCGGTTATATTTGCGCCGTGCTCTCGGGTGAGAGACGCTCTCGGGCGAGAGAATACTCTCGGGTGAGAGCACCCGCAAGGAGGTGTTACATGAAAAGCAGCAAATACCTGGACGCCCTGATCCAGAAAGAAGGCCTGAAAAACGACCGAGCCCTAGCGACCTTCCTAGAGGTCGGCACGAACACGATCAGCCAATGGCGCACAGGAACGCGCACCATGGATCACGAAATGTGTCTGAAGGTAGCTCTAGCGCTGGAAATGGAGAACCCGATGCCAATCATCATGGCGGCCGACATGGACCGCGCCGAACGAGCTGGTCAACGGTCGCTGTGGGAAGTTTTTTCACCGAGGATGGCACATAGTGCTACGGCTGCCATCCTCGTGCTTGTGGCCGCAGGTGTCACAAATTTTGTGACACCCTCTTCCGCCCAAGCCAGTAGCCACGCCATTGCAGCGGGCCAACACTGTATCTTATGTAAAATAACAACCGGCTGGCAGCCGCCGGCGATACGGCCGCCTCCACCTTTTTCAGGGCCCAGGTCGGACATAAGCCGCCAACTCCTCCGGCGCCCCCAAAGGAAACGCCTCCTTGAGGTGATCCAGAAACGCCGAAACGCGCGCACTCAGCAACCGGCGAGATGGATAAAGCGCCCATAAGGCGATGTCCGGGCCCTCGACGTCGCCCCAATGCACCAGCGTGCCGGCCCCCAGATCGTGGCTCACAAGCGATACCGGCAAGCACGCCGCGCCAACCCCAAGGCGGACGGTATCCCGAACCATGATCAACGACGACAGCAGCGCGACTGGCTTGATCGAGATGCGCGATGTTCCCGTCGGGCCGGTAACTTCCCAGAAAGCACGTTGATCGCCTTCCCGACGCAAGACCGCCGGCACAATTGCGTTGTCAGTGGGCCGTGCCAGGCTCGGCGCTGCCACGACGACCAGCCGATCGCGAAGAAACACGCGCCCGATCAGGTTTTCGTCTCGGTTGGGGTTGACGCGAATGACGAGGTCGTACCCTTCTTCGATCATGTCCACGCCTCGGTCTTCTGTCGTCACCTCGAGCTGCACTTCGGGGTATTTCAGTGCAAACGTGGCCACCAGTTTGCCCATGGCAATCTGAGAAAAAAGCACCGGTGCGCTGATGCGCAGCCGCCCGCGTGGTCGTTCGCTTCCCGATGCGATGGCAGTGGCGCTCTCGGCAATTTCAGCCAGAAGCGCCCCTGTGCGCTCGTACAGGGCACGCCCTTCCTGAGTCAGCTTCAGCCCGCGTGATCCGCGCTCAAACAGGCGTAGATCGAGGCTGTCCTCCAGCTCCGAGACTCTGCGGGAAAGCGTCGCTTTCGGCCGCCCTGTTGCGCGCGCGGCCTCGCCAAAGCTGCCATGACGGGCAACCAGGTTGAAATCGGCAAGGGCAAGTAGATCCATGTGTTCCGCTCATGAGACACGTGGTCTATTTATAGCATCTACCGAACCAAAAATGGATCACCTACCTTAGGTACGCAACCAACCCTCACTAAGGAGTCCACACGATGACTATCCTCGTTACCGGCGCTACGGGCCGCATCGGCCGCCAAGTCGTCAATCAACTCGTCACCCGCGGCGCGGACGTGCGCGCGCTGGTGCGCGACCCTGCTAAGGCGGATTTCCCGGCCAGTGTGAACGTCGTGCAGGGTGACATGCTCGACGTCGAATCGCTTCGGCGCGCGTTCGTTGGCATCAAGACCCTGTTCCTGCTCAATGCGGTTGCGGGTGATGAATTCACCCAGGCGCTCATCGCCCTGAACGTGGCGCGCGAATCCGGCGTGGATCGGGTGGTGTATCTATCCGTCATGCACGCGGAACGCTTTGTGAACGTGCCGCACTTTGCGGTGAAATCGGGAGCGGAACGCATGATCGCGCAGATGGGTTTCAGCGCCACCATCCTGCGTCCGGCCTACTTCATGGATAACGAACACATGGTCAAGGACGTCATCGTCGGCCATGGCGTGTATCCGATGCCGATTGGCAGCAAAGGCGTCGCCATGGTGGATACCGCCGACATTGCGGAGGTGGCGGCCATCGAACTGATCCGCCGGGACCAGGCGCCAGGCAACCTGCCGATCGAGACCCTCCACCTCGTCGGGCCAGATACGCTGACGGGCCCCGAACTGGCAGCCATCTGGTCAGAAATTCTTGATCGCCCCGTGGCCTATGGCGGCGATGACCCTAGCGGGTTCGAGCAGAACGCGGCGAACTTCCTGCCGAAGTGGATGGCGTATGAAATGCGTCTGATGGCTGAACGCTATGTCAGCGATGGCATGGTGCCCGGCACGGGCGATGTGGAGCGATTGACCAGCATCCTCGGTCGCCCGCTGCGCTCGTATCGAGACTTTGCGACTGCGCTGGCCGGCGCAGCCGCATGAGCCAGACCACATTGTCTGGAAGCCACACCGACGACCTGGGCGCCCTGTCGGTGTGGCTGGCGACTTACGCCTTCTTCAAAAACTCCGGCTTGAGCAGATAGCTCACGCCGTCAATCTTGCAATCGATCGGATGGTCGCCCGAGACGAAGCGGATGTTCTTGATTTTGGTGCCAGCCTTGAGCGTGCCCGAACCGCCCTTGAGCTTCAGGTCCTTGACGAGGGTCGCGGAGTCGCCCACGGCCAGCGGGTTGCCGTTGGCGTCTTTGATGACAGTCTCGGCTTCTACTTCCTCTTGCTGCGCGGCCGGGTTCCACTCGTGCATGCAATCCGGGCAGATGTAGAGCTCGCCGTCTGGGTAGGTGTTTTCAGAGCCGCATTGGGGGCAGGCTGGAATGGTCGACATGGCGTACGGGAAAGTAGATAGCGGATAAGGGGGCGCACTATACCAGTCGGGTCGCGCAAGCCGGTTGACGAGCGTCACGCTGAGTCCGCTTGAGCGCGTGCTGCCACGCCAGTTCGGTATGATCCCCTCCTCCATCTCTGAACACAGGAAGACCACCATGGGCGAAGCCAAACGACGCGGCACGCAAGCCGAACGCATTTCTCAGGCGCAAAGCCGGCTGGAGGCATTGCGCCCGGAAAAGCTGGTCTGCGGCGCCTGCCAGACCGCCTTTACCGAATTTGAAGGCATGGAGCCGCGCGACATGCCCGGCATCCACGCCATCTTCGGCGGCGAATGCCCGAACTGCGGTGAGAGCGTGATCTCCTTCAACGGCGAGCCCGAAGCCGTGGCCGCTGCCATGCTGGCGTATCAAGACGCCATGGAAGACGCGAAGCTCGGCGCGCAGACCCAAGAGGGCAAGCACACGCCCTACGTCGATGACGAAGACAAGCCCACGCAGCACTGAGGTGGCCATGCAGAACACCCCGGCACGCCGCTACCGCCACTACAAGGGCGGCGAATACGAATGGCTGTGCGAGGCCACGTACGAGCCCGATCCCACCATCAAGATGACGGTCTACCGCGCCGCCAACGGCACGATCTGGACGCGCCCTTCCACCATGTTCCACGAGATGGTTGAAGTCGATGGCCGGCAGGTGCCGCGCTTTGCGTTGATTGAGTGAGTACCGTCGCTTAACTGGCTGCCGCCCGGGCGCGACGCTTGAACCAGGCATGCTCGCCGGGCGCCCAGTCGCGCAGTTCGAAGGTGACATGTACGCGGCGAGAAACCTGCAGGTAGACGCCACAAGTCAGCAGCAACGCGGCAGCGACCGCCACGCCGTCGACGAAGGTCTGGTACGCACCCGGCACACCGCCGGCCATCAGCGTCAACCCGATCATCGGCGGCAACAGCGCCATATGCACGATCATGGCGCGCCGGAACGCGCTGTCATGCGTGGTGGCCAAAACTAGCACCGTCACACAAGAGATCAGATACAGGAGCATGGTCAGGTTGATGGCCCCGCTGCCCGGCGTGTCGGCATTGAACAGATCGGCGCCCGCCGTCTGCAAGGCGTCGACCGACAAGCCCTGCCAGAACACCCACGTTGGCCCGGCAATGGCCGCGGCAACCACCCACGGCAGCCAGCCGGCCATGCCGTAGAGCGGATGGCGTTCCGCTTCCAGCGGATCGATGTCGACCCAGTGATGCGTCAGCATGATGCACCCCCAACGATGCGCCCGTTCTTATGACGGGTTGCTGTCGGCCAACGCCGGCGGCGTCTACCTCCCCTGCTCTCTAGCTTAGGTCGCGCGGCCAAGCGCGCAACGCAGGAGGAACCCTGAGCGCACACCCCCGCTTGTGCCACATCAACTACCGACGGAAGAGCCGTGGGCGGTCTGGGTCGTACAGCGGGTCGGGCGTGATTTGCGTGAGTTGCAGCACGCCGGCGGGGTCGAAGTAGAAGTGCATCAGCGATGGCCAGACATCGTCCGCCTTGAAGCGGTACGACCAGACCAGCCGATCCATGCGGGGGAAGTACGCCGTCTCAACGGGTTGGCCGAAATGCCGCAGCACATCGTCCTTGGTCCAAACGCCGACCTTGGCCTGGGCAAATTCCAGGCTGCGCAGCACTTGCTTGAAGTCGATGAGTTTGCCGCTGGCGTCAAAGTCGGCCGCATAGGTGAACTGGCCGTACGGCTTGGTCGGATACAGCCAACGCGTGCCGCCGTCCAGCGGATACGTCTCACGCGGCGGGCCGAACTGCGCTTGCACGGCGGATTCGTCCGCGCCGACAAGCCGCTGCCCCTTGGTCACGGGGGATTCCAATGCCGCACATCCGGCCGTTGCCGCAGCCACCGCCATCACACTCACTACCGTCAGCCAACGCACTGCGCGCATGACAGCCGCCTCCATCGCGTTCCTTGAAGCGAAACAGTGTAGCGCTGCGTGCGGCCTCACCGGGCAAGCAGCGGCGTGATGTCGAGGTGTGTCGCAGCAAGGTGCGCATCCGCGCGGGGCAGGCGCGGGATCGTGCCCAGATGCGGCGCGTTGATCCAGCGGCGCAGCGTGGCAACGTTATCGTCCAGCCCGTCCATGGATGCATCAATCACGTTGCCGACCCAGCCCGCCAGGCGCAGCCCACGCGCGGCCATTGCCTCGGCCGTCAATGCAGCGTGGTTCAGGCAGCCCAGACGTAGGCCGACCACCAGTACGATGGGCAAACCGAGCGCGACCGCCATCTCCGCCGTATCAAAGTCATCCGACAGCGGCACGCGAAAACCACCCACGCCCTCCACCACCACGGCATCGGCCAGCGACTTCGCCTGTGCAAACGCATCGAGGATGGGCGGCAGCGTGATGGTTACCCCCTCGCGTGCGGCAGCCAGATGCGGAGACATCGGCGCCTCGAGCAGCCACGGGCAAACGGTTTCGAGGGGCAAATCGAGCGATGCTGCGGCACGCAACTGCTCGACGTCTTCATTGGTCCGCATGGGCGCGCCTGCCAGCGTACCGGCAGCAATCGGCTTGAGACCGACCGAGCGATACCCCGCACCGGCCAGCTTGGTCAACAATGCCGCGCTGACCAGCGTTTTGCCGATCTCCGTGTCCGTGCCGGTGACGAAGCAATCGAAGCGCGCGGGCATCTCAAGCGGCCTTTGCCGGTTGCAGCGACTGGCCAGCCGCCTCCAGTGCCTGCGCCAACCGTTCGATGTCCGCCTCCGTATGCGCCGCCGACAGCGTGATGCGCAGCCGCGCCGTGCCCACCGGCACCGTGGGCGGGCGGATGGCGGCGATGCGGATGCCTTCGCGTTCCAGTGCGGCGGCCAGGGCCAGTGCAGGGGCGTTCTCGCCGATCACGATCGGCTGGATGGCCGTGGGCGATGGCATCCATTGCCAGCCAAAGCGGGACGACAGACGTTGCGCATGCGCACTCCACACGGCGATGTGGCGGTTCAGGCGCGCACAGCGTTCGGCACCCTCCTCGCTTGCAATCACGTCCAGCGCCGCCTCGACGGCGCACGCGATCGCCGGTGGCGTGGCCGTCGTGAAGATATAGGTGCGCGCCCGCTGGATGAGCCAGTCGATCACCATGCGGTGCGCCACGATGGCCGCGCCCGAACCGCCCGCCGCCTTGCCAAAGGTGCCGACATAGACCAGGCGTTCGGAACGCAAGCCGAAGTGCGACAGCACGCCCGCGCCATGGTCGCCCACCACACCCAGGCCGTGCGCGTCGTCCACGATCAGCCAGGCGTCGTAACGCTCCGCCAACGCCAGCAGTTCCGGCAGCGGCGCGATATCGCCGTCCATGCTGAACACGCCATCGGTAACGATCAGCTTGTTGCGGCTGGTGCTCGCCGCCAGCAAGGCTTCCAGCGCTGCCACATCGGCGTGCGGATAGACCTTGACCGGTGCGCGAGACAGCCGCGCGCCATCGATGAGCGAGGCGTGATTCAGCGCATCGGAAAACACCGTGCAGTCCTGCGTTGGCGGGATGCCGCCGGCTTGCGCCATGGCACTCACCACGGCCAGGTTGGCCATGTAGCCGGTGCAGAAGAACAGCGCGTCTGCCTCGGGGATATGCGGCGCCTGCAGCGCAGCCATGCGCATTTCCAATTGCGTGTGGGCAATCGAATGGCCGCTCACCAAGTGCGACCCGCCGCTACCGAATCCGTACTGCCGTACGCCCTCCGACACGGCTTCGGCCAGCGCAGGATGCGCTGCAAGGCCCAGGTAGTCATTACCGCAGAAGCCAAGGATGTCGCGTGGCTCGCTGCCCGGCATGCTGGTGCGCTGGCTGCGGTCGGTGGGGCTGTAGGCGGTGCGGCGCACGCGGCGCAAGTGCGCAGCGTCGATGGCATCGAGGCCCGCCTGCAGGTCGTCAAGCAATCGCATAGGTGTGTCCTTCGGTTTCGCCCGTGGCCTGGGCCAGCGTGTCTTCAAGCGTCTGCAGCGTACGTTCGACCAGCGTGTCGGCCTCTTCGTCGCTCAGCACATAAGGTGGCAGCAAATAGACGGTGTTGCCGATCGGGCGCAGCAGCAGCCCATGCATGCGCGCCGTCAACGCAAAACGCTCGGCAAAGCGCGCGCCGGCCACTTCGGGGTGGACGTCGAACGCGGTGATCATTCCCGTCTGCCGCAGATGGGCGAAGCGCGCGTCGTGCGACAACGGCGCCAGCCCCTGTGCGATGCGCGCGGCGGTCACGCGGTTGCGCGCGAACACGTCTTCCTCCGCAAACAGATCGAGCGTAGCCAGCGCGGCGCGACACGCGAGCGGGTTGCCAGTATACGAATGCGAATGCAGGAAGCTTCGCACCGGCGCGTCGTCGTTGAAGGCGTTATAGATGGCATCGCGCGACAGCACGATCGACAGCGGCAGATACCCCCCGCTGATGCCTTTCGACAGGCACAGCAAGTCGGGCCACACGCCGGCCTGCTCGCACGCGAAGAAGGTGCCGGTACGCCCGCAGCCGACAGCAATCTCATCGGCAATCCAGTGCACGCCAAACTCATCGCACAGCGCGCGCACACCGCGCAGATAGCTCACGTCGTGCATGGCCATGCCGGCGGCGCACTGCACCAGCGGTTCGATGATGACGGCGGCGATAGTGCCGGCGTTCGTGCTCAGGCAATCGCGCAGCGCCGCCAACGCGCGTTCGGCAACATCAGCGGCGGTCTCGCCGGGAGCCGCCAAGCGCGCATCCGGCGACGGCACACGGTGCGATTGCAGGATCAGCGGGTCATACGCATCGCGGAAGATCGCCACATCGGTCACGCCCAGCGCGCCGAGCGTTTCGCCGTGGTAGCCATGTTCTAGGCAGACGAAGCGGCTGCGCGTGCCCTGCCCGGCATTGCGATGCGCGTGGAAGCTCATCTTGAGCGCGATTTCCACGGCGGAGGCGCCATCCGAGCCGAAGAAGCTGTGGCCGAGCACGCCGCCCGTCAGGCCAATCAGCCGCTCGGCCAGTTCAACTGCCGGGCGGTGCGTGGCCCCGGCCAGCATCACGTGTTCAAGCGAATCGAGCTGTGTTTTGAGCGCGGCATTGATATGCGGATTCGCATGGCCAAACAGGTTCACCCACCACGAGCTGGTGCCGTCCAGATAGCGCTTGCCATCAAAGTCGATCAGCCACGGACCCTGGCCGCGTGCAATGGGCAACGGAGGCACGGCATCGAGCCGCGCGTTCTGCGTGCACGGATGCCAGACGGCCGCGCGGCTGCGCGCCTGCCACGCCGTGTTGGCACTGGGCACGCCGTCGACCGGCACAGGGATGGGGGGATACGCCATACGAACCTCCAAGTAACAACGCCGGCCCCACGATGCAACAGAAGGGGCCGGCACATGGCGGCGTATGGTAGGCGGCTTGTCGGTCAATCAACAAGCGGACAGATCAGCGCTTTTTATCGTAAAAATTGTCGATAAAGCACGATGAAGCAAGGTTTTTAGGCAAAACGTCGGCGGTCTTGCGGTGATCTTTGCGCAAAAAAAATTTTGGGAAATGCGGCGAGGCGCCTTTTTCGGCACCTGCGGGAGCGGCCGCACATCAGGAGAGGGTGATATTCAGAATGTACTGAAAGGATGGAGTGCGACATTGTCCAACCCTAGGGATAACCCTATACTCGGGAAAACCCTAGAGAGAACAACATCATGATCCAGCAAGCCTATTACACCCCGAAGTTCGCCGCCGAAGCCCAGGCACAAGCCGCCGACAGCAAGCCCCTGGCGCTGATGCGCGCCGTGTTCAACTACTTCCGCAACGGTTGGGATGACAATCTGGAAAACGCCGAAGTGGTTGGCAAGTCCGGTTCGTATATCGGCTAAGACACAACGGTTCCAGCAGCACGTATCGACAAAACGGCGCATCGGCGCCGTTTTTTTGTTTTGGGGCATCCGATTCGGTCAGCCAAGATCCCCGCCGCCCACCGGCAGCACCGTCCCCGTGATGTACGAAGCCTCGTCCGAAGCCAGGAACAGGATCGCCCGCACCTGCTCGTCGATCGTGCCGTAGCGGTGCATCAGGCTGCTAGCGAGGGTCTGGTCGACGATGCCCTGGTACCAGACGGCTTCCTGCTCCGACATGGGTGCCGCATTGCGCGGAATCTTGCGCGGCGGTGCCTCCGTGCCACCCGTGGCGACGGCGTTGACGCGGATGTTGTCGTCCGCATGTTCCAACGCCAGGCTGGCCGTGAGCGCATTCACGCCGCCCTTGGCCGCCGAGTACGGAATCCGGTAGATGCCGCGCGTGGCAATCGACGAGACGTTGACGATCACGCCCTGCTGGCGCTCCACCATGTGCGGCAGCACCGCGCGGCAGCACCACAGCGTCGGAAACAGCGAGCGGCGGATCTCCGCCTCGATCTGTGCCTCTTCATAGTGCTGATACGGCTTGGCCCAGATCGTGCCGCCCACGTTGTTGATGAGCACGTCGATGCGGCCGAAGGCGTCGAGCGTAGTCTGCACGGCGTGCTGCGCGCCGGCATAGGTTTCGAGATCAGCGGTCGTGGCGTGAGCCTTGCAACCAGCGGCGGCAATCTCGGCCTGCACCTCGTAGACCAGCTCTGCGCGGTCCACCAGCAGCACCTGGGCGCCCTCTTCTGCGGCGGACATTGCGACACCGCGCCCGATGCCCTGCGCCGCGCCGGTCACGACGACGGCCTTGCCTGAGAATCGTTGCATGCTCATGCTGCCTTTGCGATCGGTGTGGCGTTGGGCGTGAACTTCTCGTAGTGGAAGCTGTTGGGCTTCACGCCTGCATCGTCAAAGTAGGTGCGCACGGCGTCGACCATCGGTGGCGGCCCGCACAGGTAGACATCCACGTCGCCGCCGTTCAGCGCGTCGGCCGGGATGTGCTGCGTCACCCAGCCCTTGCGCGGATGGCTCGATGCGGCATCGGCGACGACGGTGGCGTAGCTGAAATTCGGCAGCCGTGCCGCATAGGCCTCGATCGCATCGACCTGCACCAGGTCGAGGTCACGGGTCACGCCATAAATGAGATGCACCTTCTGCTGTGAATGGCCGCGCGCCAGCACTTCGAGCATCGACAGGAACGGCGCGAGGCCCGTGCCACCGGCGAGGAATAACAGCGGCCGCTGCACGTCGCGCAGATAGAAACTGCCCAGCGGCCCCTGCAGATCGAGCTTGTCGCCCGGGCGCGCGGCTTCGAGCCAGTTGCTCATCACGCCGCCGGGAATCTTCTTGATCAGGAAGCTGACCTTCGCTTCGCCGGGCGCCGATGAGAACGAATACGAACGATGCTGGCCGCTGCCAGGCACGCCGATGTTGACGTACTGGCCGGGCAGGAACACCGGAGCCGTGGCATCCACATCCAGTTCGAGCACGACGGCCGCATCGTTGTGCAACTCGACTTTGGACAGCGTCGCCCCGAAGCTGCTCTGCCCGGTCTTGCATGTGGTCGAGGTAGTCGGTACCGCGATCACGCAATCGCTTTGCGGCACCATCTGGCACGTCAGGACGAGGCCGGTGTTCTTCTCGTCTTCAGTCAGGGCGTCTTCGATGTAGTCGTCACCGAGGTCGTAGCTGCCGCTCTCTGCGCGGCACTTGCAGGTTCCGCACACACCGTCGGAGCAATCCATCGGCAGGTTGATCTTGGCGCGGAAGGCGGCATCGAGCACCTTTTCCCCCGCTTTGCAATCGATGAACCGCGTGACGCCGTCCTCGAAATTCAATGCAACTTTGAAACTGGACATGGGATACCTCCACTGCCTTTGCTGCGTGCGCTGTTCTTTGACCTGAGGTCAGACGTGATAGACGTCGAGCACCTGCCGGATGTAGTCGTTCTTCAGGACGATCTTCTTGGATGCAATCAGGAAGCCGTCACCGGACTTGCGCAGGGTGACGAACATCGTGCCGAAGAAATGGTCGGTGACCTTGTACCGGTGGCAGAGCGTGTGGAAGTTGTAGCGCACGTCGACTTCATCGTCGCGCTCGGCCATGACTTCCACGTTGGTGATGCTGTGGCTGGTTCTCGGCTCCGGCGTTGAGGCACCGCTGCGCTCGGTCTTGATGCGGAAGACGCGATCCTCCAGCCCACAGCGATTGGGGTAGTACATCAACGAGATCTGGCTCTGTGGGTCCTCGGTCAACTGGTCGTCGTCATCCCAGGCTGGCATCCAGTACGTGACGTCTTCGGCGTAGCACGCCAGCCATGCGTCCCACTGGCGGTCGTCGAGGAATCGCGCCTCGCGGTACAGGGCGGCGCAGATGTTCTGGTAATCGGCGCTCATGCTGGCACCCCTTCGCATTCCTTCTTCAGCGCATCGCGCATGACTTGCACCCAGTATTCGTGCTGGCAGACGAACAGGCCCTCGTCTTCACTGCGCTCGCCCGAGATGCGTGGCTTCAAGCCCATCTTGGTGGCGTTCTCGTCGGGGCCGTGCACCCACAGCGGTGCGCCGCGTGAGAGGTCATTCCACAGGGCGGTGGTACCGGCATAGCCGTTCTGGCAGGCGCGGAATTCTTCGAGGTCGTCCGCCGTGCCCATGCCGGTGACGTTGAAGAAATCCTCGTACTGGCGGATGCGTGTTGCGCGATCGGTTGCGCTCTCGCCCTTCGGCGCGAAGCAGAAGATCGAGACTTCGGTCTTGTCGACGCTGATCGGCCGCACCACGCGAATCTGGGTGCTGAACTGATCCATCAGGAACACGCTCGGATACAGGCACAGGTTGCGGGTCTGGTTGACGATGAAGTCAGTCTGGGTTTCGCCCACACGTGCCTTGATCTCCTCACGGTGCGCATAGACCGGCCGCACTTCCGGGTTCATCGTCTGCGTCCACAGCAGGATGTGGCCGTGCTCGAAGCCGTAGACGCCTGCCACCGACTTGCTCCAGCTGTTCGCATCCACCGCCTGGGTGCCACCCTCTTTGCGTCGGCCCATCGTTGCGGCGTAGTTCCAGTGCACGGTGCTGACGTGGTAGCCGTCGCAGCCGTTTTCCATCTGCATCTTCCAGTTGCCGTCGTAGACGTACGAGGAGTTGCCGCGCAGCACTTCGAGTCCCTCCGGCGCCTGGTCGACGATCTGGTCGATGATCACCCGCGCTTCGCCCAGGTACGCCTCGAGCGGCTGCACATCGGCATTGAGGCTGCCGAACAGGAAGCCGCGATAGTTCTGGAACCGCGCGACCTTCTTCAGATCATGCGAGCCATGCGTGTTGAACTGCACCGGGTACTCGGTGGTCTTTTCGTCCTTCACTTTGAGCAGCTTGCCGGTGTTGGAGAACGTCCAGCCGTGGAACGGGCACGTGAAGCTGCCCTTGTTGCCGTGCTTGCGGCGGCACAGCATGGCCCCTTTGTGGGCGCAAGCGTTGATGACTGCGTTCAGCTCGCCGGTCTTGTCCCGGGTGATGACGATCGGCTGGCGGCCGATCCACGTGGTGTAGTAGTCGTTGTTGTTCGGAATCTGGCTTTCGTGCGCGAGATACACCCAGTTGTTCTCGAAGATGTGCTTCATCTCCAACTCGAACAGGTCCGGGTTGGTGAAGATGTCGCGACGGCAGCGGAAAACGCCCGCCTCTTCGTCATCCACCACCGCGGTTGAGAGCAGGTGATCCAGTTCGTTGGCTTTGTCGATCAAGGCGGACATGGTCGTCTCCACGTTGAGGCGTTGGGCCTTAAACCTCGGCCGAAGCGCGCAGGCGGTTCACGCGCTGGTTGTCCTTGCCCTGCACCAGCGGCGTCAGCACGACGTTGAATTCGATGTCCTTGTACGTATCGGTTTTCAGGTCGAACGCGGCGCCGCCGGTTTTCTCGACCACGTGCGGAATCAGTTCTTCGCGGGTGGCGTAGGCGAAGTCGTCCCAGATCAGCGGATCGCCTTCGATGTTGAATTGCGTGGTCAGCTTGCGGTGTCCGTCGCTGGAAACGAAGAAGTGCACATGCGCCGGACGATTGCCGTGGCGGGCCAGACCGTTGAGCAGTTGCTGGGTCGCGCCCTGCGGCGGGCAGCCGTAACCCACCGGCATGAGCGTGCGGAATTCATATTTGCCATCGGCACCGGTCCGGACTGCGCCGCGCAGGTTGAACGCGCTCTGCGCACCAGTCGGGTCGAAGTGCGAGTAGAAGCCGTTCGAGTTCGCGTGCCAGCACTCGACCAGGGCGCCTGCCAGCGGCTTGTTGTCCGGGCCCGTCACCACGCCGTGAATGATCAGCGGGCCGGCAGCCGCGTCCGGATCGACGTCGATCCGGGACACGCCATCGCGCACCGTCGCACCCGCAACGTACAGGGGGCCTTCGATGGTGCGCGGCGTCCCGCCATTGAGGCCAAGCGCCTCGTCCGCGGCGTCCATGCGGATGTCGAGGTACTTCTCCAGGCCCACACCGGCGGCAAGCAGAGCCGCTTCGCCGTCCTGGCCAAGCTTGTTCAGGTAGTTGATACCGGCCCAGACCTCATCCGGCGTGATGTCGAGATCGTCGATGGCCTTGAACAGGTCAGCCAGCAGACGATGGGTGATCTGCTTCAGGCGGGCGTTGCCCTCGTTGCCGTCCAGGTTGGTGGCGGCCTTCAGCAGGTCCTGCACTTCTTTCGTTTGGAATACGTGCGCGTTCATGATGGGTGTCTCCACGTGGTTTTCTAGGGAAATGTCTCAGGCGTCATCGCCATGAACTGACGACGGGTGACGGCACAGCGGCGTCACGGCAATCTGCATGTACGAAAACAGCGGCAACGCCGTCAGGATGTCGTGCAGCTCGGCATTGCTCTGCACGTCGAAGACGCTGACGTTCGCGTACTCGCCCACTAGGCGCCAGATGTGGCGCCACTTCCCGCTGCGCTGCAGCTCCTGCGAGTAGGCCTTCTCGCGCGCCTTGATCTCGTTGGCGACATCGGCGGGCATGTCGGCAGGCAGGTGGACATCCATGCGGACGTGGAACAGCATCGTGGTCTCCTTGGTGGTGTCGTTCGTTCTGGATTTATTGCCGGCGTAGGCGCGCGAGCTTGTCGCGGTCGATCTGGATGCCGAGGCCGGGGCCGGTGGGCACCTGCAACATGAAGTCGCGGTACTGCAGCGGCTCGGTCAGCAGTTCTTGCGTAAGCAGCAATGGGCCGAACAGCTCGGTGCCGAACTGCAGGTCACCGAAGGTGGAAAACACGTGGGCCGAAGCCGCCGTGCCGACTGCGCCTTCAAGCATCGTTCCGCCGTACAGGCTGATGCCCGCAAGCTGCGCGATGGCTGCCACCTGCATGGCCGGCACGAGGCCGCCGGACTGGGCAATCTTCACGGCGAAGACATCTGCGCTGGCGCTGCAGGCCAGTTCGAATGCATCCAGCGGACCGTGTAGCGCTTCGTCGGCCATCATCGGCACGGCGAACTGGCGGGCGAGGCGCTCCAGCGCGGCGCGGTTTTCAGCGCGCACGGGTTGCTCGATCAGGTCGATGCCACCGGCTTGAAGTGCAGCGATACCGTTGGCGGCGTCGAGTTCGCTCCAGGCCTGGTTGACGTCCACGCGCACGCTCACGGCGTCGCCCAGTGCGCGCTTGATGGCCAGCACATGCGCCACATCGTCCGCCACCGGGCGCAGACCGATCTTCAGTTTGAAGATGCGGTGGCGGCGTTCGGCCAGCATCGCTTCTGCCTCGGCAATGTCCTTCTTGGTATCGCCGCTGGCGAGCGTCCAGGCCACTGGCAGCGCATCACGCAGGCGGCCGCCCAGCAGTTCCGATAGCGGCACATTCAAGCGACGGGCCTGCGCATCGAGCAGCGCCGTTTCCAGCGCGCACTTGGCAAAGCGGTTGCCCTGGATGGTTTTGCGCACCTTTGCCATGGCAGCCGCCACGTTGCGTGCATCCATGCCGATCAGCAGCGGCGCGATATGCGTGTCGATGTTGACTTTGATGCTCTCGGGGCTCTCTTCGCCGTAGTTGAGACCACCGATGGTGGTGGCCTCGCCCCAGCCTTCGATACCGTCTTCGCAGCGCACATGTACGAGGACGAGCGTCTGGATGTGCATGGTGGCGACAGAGAGCTTGTGCGGACGGATGGTGGGCACATCCACTAGAATGGCCTCGATCGAGCGAATCATGTTTTCCAGGTATCAGAGTGATGACGATCAACTTGGAAACCAGATTACGCAGCGCGATTTATTGCGTCCAACACCGATTTAGTATCAGCTTCATACCTATAAGGTTGGATATGGAACTGCGCCACCTGCGCTACTTCGTGGCCGTCGCCGAGGAGCTGAACTTCACGCGCGCGGCCGAGCGCTTGCACATCGCCCAGCCGCCGTTGAGCCGCCAGATTCAGCAACTCGAAGAGGAAATCGGCGTGCTGCTGTTCGAGCGCGGCAGCCGCCCGCTCAAGCTCACGGAAGCCGGCCGCTTCTTCCACGCGCACGCGCGCCAGTTGCTGGCGCAGACGGCCGAGCTGGCCTCGATGACGCAGCGTGTCGGGCAGATTGAGCGGCGCCTGTCGATCGGCTTTGTTGCCTCGACGCTGTATGGGATGCTCCCGAAGGTCATCCGGCGCTTCCGGGCGGAATACCCGATGGTCGATCTCACCATGCACGAGATGACCACCATGGACCAAATCCAGGCGCTCAAAGAGGGCCGCATCGACGTCGGCTTCGGCCGCATCCGCTATGAAGACCCGAACGTGCGGCGCATCCTGCTGCGCGATGAGCGGCTGATGGTTGCCCTGCCCTCGGGCCATCCGTTGCTGGACGCCAAGCCTGCGGCGTCGCTGCGCGACCTAGTGGGCGATACGCTGATCATCTACCCGCGCGCGCCGCGTCCGAGCTACGCGGATCAGGTGCTTGCCTTGTTCCATGACCGTGCCTTGGAGCCGAGCAAGATTTATGAGGCACGGGAATTGCAAATCGCCCTGGGGCTGGTCGCCGCGGGCGAAGGGGTGTCGGTGGTACCGCGCAGCGTGGCGGGCCTCAAGCGCGAAGACGTTTGCTATATGGAGCTGGACGATCCGCAGCTGGTGTCGCCCATCATATTCAGCACTCGCCTGCTGGATGAATCCGAAGACATCCAGGCCATGCTGGCCCTGACCTACCGGTTGTACGACGAGCAGAAGATTCCGTACTACGCCCCGTCGTAAGGCTTGCAATGGTGGCCCCAAAGTTACAAGCCGCTGGACACGACGCCCGCATGGGCTAGATTGAAGTGAGGCGCCCGTCCGCCTGCGATTGGAGCGCAAGCGAGTGAAAAAAATACGCCGCCCCGTCATCATCAAGCTGGCCCTCATTGCGGCGCTGGTGCTGGCCGTGGCCGCGTGGTTCGCCGACCGCGAGTTCCGCACGTCCTCGTGGCAGGCGCAGTACTTCACGCGCATCGCGCAATCGCAAACCTTTCCCGTCAAGCCAGGGCCCAACAACGTGGCCCGCTACCCCAACTCCGGGCCCTACGATGAGCGGCTCGGCTACCACGACCTCCCCACGTTTCTAGAACGCCTGCGCACACGCGGCTACATCGTCGCGCAGCAGGCGGCGCCCTCCCAGGACATGATCGCGTGGATGGATCGCGGCATGAACGCGCCCTACCGCGAGAAAGATCAAGCCGGTCTGGAATTGCTCGACGACGATGGCCGTCCGATCTATAGCGTGCGGCACCCAGAACGCGTATATGACAGTTTCGCGTCGGTGCCGCCGCTGCTGGTCGACTCGCTGCTCGCCATCGAAAACCGCACACTGCTGCAGACCGAATATCCCAAGCGCAATCCGGCCGTGGAATGGTCGCGCCTCGCGCGTGCCGTGTGGGACCGCGCACTGCATGCCGTCAACGCCGCGCACGAATCGCCCGGCGGCAGCACGCTCGCCACGCAAATCGAGAAGTACCGCCACTCACCCGAAGGCCGTACCGAATCCCCCACCGAGAAGCTGCGCCAGATGGCGTCCGCATCGGCACGCGCCTACCTCAACGGCGAAGACACCACGGCGACACGTCACCAGCTTGTCGTCGATTACCTGAACACCGTGCCGCTGGGCGCGCGCGCCGGGTTTGGCGAGATCCAGGGCATCGGCGATGCACTGTGGGTTTGGTACGGGCGCGACTTTGCGCAGGTGAATGCGCTGCTGTCGGACAAGTCGACCGCGCCGCTGGCGGATCGTGCGCTGGCCTACAAGGAAGCGCTCAGTCTGTTGGTGTCGCAGCGGCGGCCGTCGTACTACCAGGAGAACCTCGACGAGCTGGAGTCGCTGACGGACGCCTACCTGCGTGTGCTGGCCGCAACATCGGTCATTCCACCCGCGCTGCGCGATGCAGCCATTGCGCAATCCCTCAAGCAGCAGGCGCTGAACAGGCGCGTGCCGCCCCCGCCCATCGAGCACAAGGGCACGAATGCCGTGCGCGTGAACCTGGCCGGCATGCTGGGCATCTCGCGCATGTACGCGCTGGACCGGCTCGACCTGACGGCCAGCAGCACGCTCGACGCGCCCTTGCAGCGCGACATCACCACCGAACTGCGCAAGCTGCGCGACCCCGAGCGCGCCAAGGCAGCCGGCCTCGTCGGCGACAAGATGCTAGAACACGGCGACCCACGCGGCGTAACGTATAGCTTCACGCTGTACGAGCGCGCCCCCGGCGGCAACCGCGTGCTGGTGCAAGCCGATACGTTCGATAAGCCATTCGACATCAACGAAGGCGTAAAGCTGGACCTCGGCTCCACCGCCAAGCTGCGCACGCTGGTGACATATCTCGAAATCGTGGCCGAGCTGCACAAGCGCTATGCCGATCAGCCAGCCACGGCGCTGCGCAAGATCAACATCCCCGTGCAGAACCCGATCGAGCGCTGGGCCGTGGACTACCTCGCCCACACCCAAGACCGCTCGCTCGCAGCCATGCTCGATGCCTCCATGGAGCGCAAATACTCCGGCAACGCCGGCGAGTGGTTCGCCACCGGCGGCGGCATGCAGAGTTTCGAGAACTTCGAGAAATGGGAAGGCACCCAATTCTTCACGGTGCGCGAGGGGCTCAAGCACTCCGTCAACCTCGTCTTCGTACGGATCATGCGCGACATCTCGCGCTACTTTCAGCACCAGTTGCCCAGCGCAGGCGCCGAAGCGCTGACCGATCCCGAGTCGCCCCAGCGACAGGTCTACCTGCAACGCTTTGCCGACCGCGAAGGCAAACTCTTCATGGGCCGGTTCTACACGAAGTACAAGGGCAAGACCGACGCCGAGCGCGAAGCCATCCTCGTGCAAAGCACGCGTGCCACGCCGGTGCGGCTGGCGACCATCTTCCGCAGCATCGACCCGGAAGCCGGCCCGGGCAAACTCGCCGCGTTCATCCGCAGTTATCTCCCCGGCGCCAAGCTGGACGAGGCCGCCCTCACCAAGCTGTATGTGAACTACTCCGTCCAACGCTTCGACTTGGCCGACCGCGGCTACATCGCCAAGCTGCATCCGCTGGAGCTATGGCTGGTGGCCTACCTGCGAACCCACCCGCAAGCCACGCTCGCGCAAGTGAACCAAGCCAGCGCCGACGAGCGGCTGGCCGTCTACAAATGGCTGCTGCAATCGCACCGCAAAGGCGCGCAGGACAAGCGCATCAAACAGATGCTGGAGATCGAAGCCTTCCAGCAGATCCACGCCATGTGGAAGCGCCTCGGCTATCCGTTTGAATCGCTGGTGCCTTCATACGGCACAGCGATTGGCGCCTCGGCAGACCGCCCCGCATCGCTGGCCGAGCTGATGGGCATCATCGAAAACGACGGCATCCGCCTGCCCAGCGTCCGCATCGACCGCCTGCGCTTTGCCGCCAACACCCCCTATGAAGTCATGCTCTGCCGCGACCCCAACGCCGGCGAACGCGTGCTCCCACCCGAGATTCCCGCGCTGGTCAAAACCGCGCTGGCCGGCGTCGTAGAAGGCGGCACCGCCAAGCGCATCTCCGGCACCTTCGTCCAGAAAGATGGCAAACCCCTCGCGGTCGGCGGCAAAACCGGCACAGGCGACAACCGCTTCAAAACCTTCAGCCGCGGCGGCGGCCTCATCTCCGAACGCGTCGTCAGCCGCTCCGGCGCCTTCGTCTTCTACCTGGGCGACCGCTACTTCGGCACCGTCGTCGCCTACGTGGCCGGCGCAGACGCCGCCAAATACAAGTTCACCAGCGCACTAACCGTGCAGGTCCTCAAAGTCCTGGCCCCCACGCTGATGGACCACCTGGATCTGAAAGACGAAGCCCCAGCGTTTAACTGCAAACTGCCCCAGGCAACAGCGCCGGAACAGAAGCTGGATTGAACCAGCAGCAAACCACCCGGCGCCAACACACGCACCCAGATGGTGTGGCCGTACCCTGCCCTAGATGGCGCCTTGAATTTCTGTAAGCGGGCGGAAAAAAGACGGGAAACTGTCTGAGCGAAGCGAGTTTTTCCCGTCTCCGCCCGGTTACGGAAATTCAAGGAGTCTTTCGCCATCTCGGGCGCGCCTTTCTTTGCTGACTTTCTTTGGCAAGACAAAGAAAGTGAGTCAGCCCCGGCAGGGGATGAAACAAGGGATGAACCGGCACCCTTACCGCAAAGCCCGCTGCAACCAAATAGCACCAGCACAAACCACCGCAATCAGTGCCCCCCACCCAAACAAATCCCTAACCGCCAACAACGCCGCCTGCCGATCAATCTCCGCAGAAATCCGAATCAGCTCAACGCCCTGCAGCGCATGCGGCCACTGCCAGTCCGGCGTAAACGCACTCACATGCCCCACCAGGTCCGTCCGATGCTGCGCCTGTCCCCGCTGCAACAACAACGTCGCCCCCATCGTCCCAAACGCCTGCGCCCAGGCCCGCATGATCCCCTTGAACTGATACGCATGACCAAAGTCCTTGGCCGGCATATCGACATACGTCAGCCCCGCCACCTGAATAACGACAAACATCCCCACCATGCCTTCGATCAAAAACCCCGGCGCCACCGCCGTCACCGACGCCCCCGGCATCGCCGCATGCGACATCCACAGGAACGCCACGGCCATCAACACAAAGCCGATGGAGATCAGCACCCGCTTGGGCGGCAGCACATTCGTCAATTGAAAGTTCAGGGTGCCCAGCACCACCGTCACCAGCCCGCCCAGGCTCATCAACTGCGCGGTGGTCTCATAGCGAAACCCCAGCCCGTTCTGCAGCAGGCTCGACGACAAAAACCCCCACGCGCTCGCAAACAGGTAATAGATGGCGTAGAACACCATCCCCATCAGAAAACGCCGCTGCAACGTAGCGCGTAGATCCACCCAGGGCAGCGGGTGTCCAGTCTGGCGGATGCCGATCCAGGCAATCAACGCCGCCACCGCAATGATGGGCAGCACCTGCGCAGGCGAGCCATCCGGGTGCACGAACCGCGCCTGCTGAAAACCGTGCAGCGCAATCAATGCCGCCAGCCCGAACGCAATGGCCGAGGGCCAGTCGAGCGACGCAAAATCGCCCTTGCGCTCATGCATCTTGGGGTGCGGATAGAACGCCGCCACCAGCCCGGCCACCACAACCGCCACCAGCAGCTGCGCAATGAAGATGGCGCGCCAGCCAAACTGCTCGGTCAGCGCCGCTGACAGCATGGGCGACACGCAGCTCAACCCAAAGATGCCGTAGATCATCCCCTTCATCATCGTGCGGCGTTCGTGAGCCGGGCTGTGCTGCACGAAGATGCGCGACGTAGACAGCATCGGCCCCGCCCCAAACCCCTGCACCGCGCGGCCGACAATCAGCATCGTGCCGCCCTCAGCCGCCGCGCACATCAGCGTGCCCGCAATGAAGACCAGCAGAGACAACAGCGTGTGCCGGCGATACGTCATGTGATCCGCCAGCCGCCCCATCACCAGAATGGCCAGGCTGGCCGCCGCCGCATACGCCGTCACGGCCCACAGATACACATCTTGTGACGCCAGCACCCCGCCTTCGATATGCGGGCCGGCAATCGAAAACATCAGGTTGGCCATGTAGTCCACGCCCGTCGCCAGGCCGATCACCATGCCCACCATGCGCAGTTCCATCCGGCTGCCGACGGTGGATTCCGCCGGCGCACGGCGTGGCGCTGGGGCGGGTGAAATGGTGTGGTCTGTGCTTGGCGTGTTCATGCAGGGATGGTAATTTGCCCGCAAATCGGCGGAAATCGCCTGCCAACAAATTCATTGTTCAATTATGCGAACGACGGACTGGAACGACTGGGACACTTTCTGCACCGTGGCCACCCTCGGCAGCTTCACCCGGGCGGCCGATCGGCTGGGGTTGCCCAAGTCGTCAGTCAGTACGGCGGTGTCGCGGCTGGAGGGCAAGCTCGGCGCCCGCCTGTTCGAGCGTAGTACGCGCCGCCTGCGCCTGACTGACGCCGGCGAAGCGCTGCTACGTGATGCGGGCCCCCTGTTTCAGCGTCTGCGCGAAGTGTCGGAGGATGCGGCTGCCACATTCCAGTCGCCCGCCGGCACCCTGCGCGTTGCCATGCCGTACGAGTTTGCCGCACGGCAATTTGCCGAGGTGGTGCTGGAAGTCATGCGCGAACACACCGGCCTGCGCATCGAAGTGGATGTCGCCCCGCGCCAGATCGATCCGCTCGCCCAGGGCTACGACATCATGCTGACCGTGCCGCGCGGGCCGCTGCCGGATTCCGGCCTCGTCGCGCAGCGCGTCTTCGATCTGCGTCGCACCGTGGTGGTCGCCCCGCCGTTGTTGCAACGACTGGGCCCGCTCACGCACCCAGACCAGCTCGCCGATTGGCCTTGCCTGGGCACCTCCAACGAAGCCGAATGGCAGTTCCGCACGCCCGGCGGCGAAACCATCAACTTGCCGCTGGATTTCCGCATGCGCACGTCCAACAGCGAGTTGCGCATGCAGGCGGCCATCGCCGGCCTGGGCGTCGCACGTATCACCTCGGTATTTGCGGCGGATCTCATCGCATCGGGTGCACTGCAAGAGGTGCTGACCGACTTCCAGTCCCCACCGATGCGCGTGTACGCCATCTTCCCCGGCCGCCGCCTCATGCCGGCCAAGGTGAAAGTCTTCATGGACGCCCTGCACCGTCGCATTGAACAGTCTCGCCAACACAGCGACGTGCGCCCCACCTTCGTGGACGAAGCCGCGCCGTGGCCGCCCGAATCCCTGCTTTGATCCTGCAACGCCCTTTTCACATCAACCACGCAAAGCCATGCGCCCATTTACTCGCTTTCCCATTCTGGTTGCCCTGCTTGCTCTAAGCGCCACCGCCTGCTCCCGCGCTGAAGACATCGGCAGCGTCAGCACCAATTTCCGCATCACTGGCTCGGACAAGATCGTCGTCGAGGCCTATGATGATCCGCTCGTGCAAGGCGTCACCTGCTACGTGTCGCGCGCCCGCACGGGCGGCATCAAGGGCACGCTGGGCGTGGCCGAAGACGTGAGCGAAGCGGCCGTTGCCTGCCGCCAGGTCGGTGACATCACCTTCGTAAAACCGCTGCCCCAGCAGGACGATATGTTCACGCAGCGCCTGTCGCTCGTTTTCAAGACACTGCACGTGGTGCGCGTGGTGGACCGCAAGCGCAATGTGCTGGTGTATCTGACGTATTCCGACAAGGTCATTTCCGGCAGCCCCAAGAACAGCGTGACAGCCGTGCCGGTGCCAGCCAGCCAACCGATTCCCGTCAAATAAGGCGGAAAGCATTAGCCGCACCATATCGGTGCGGCGTCGTGCGAGCGTGGCGGCCAAACAACGCGAAGTGGTGCATACGTAAGCCTACGTATGGTGCATTGCATCATCTGGTGTATAGTCAGGGTATTCCCTAACCGGGAAATCCCTAAGAGGCCAATCATGCAAAACACGAACGACCTGAAGCTGACCGATCAACTCGAACGCGAACTGATCGAGCGCGAAATGTCCGAAGGTATCTACTAC
>JGI24740J21852_10000182_pt1 | contig 25543 bp, 18 predicted proteins | sample KBSCornC6_FD_21852 | JGI IMG/M metagenome (IMG submission 21852) | reverse complement strand
CGGCACCTCCCCCCGCTGCGCGGGGGGAGGAACGGCTTGGCTCCCGCCTGCGGGTGAGGGGTGCGATGGCGGGGTTGATTGCGACTTCGCTGGTTCTTCTGGTTTCGCTGCCGCGCCGCCTTCCTCGGCCTCGATCGTCGCGATCACGCTGCCTTCGGAAATCTCGTCACCGACCTTGACCTTCATTTCCTTGACCGTGCCCGCGAACGGCGCCGGGACTTCCATGGTCGCCTTGGCCGACTCCAGCGTCACGAGGCCCTGGTCCTTTTCCACATGGTCGCCCGGCTTGACCATCACCTCGATCACGGGCACGCCCTGGAAATCACCGATGTCGGGTACCTTCGCCTCGCGCACGTCTGCCATGTCCGCTTCCTTCGATTCCGGAAAAGCTGCAAGACGCCCAGTTTCGCGCATTTGGCCGCTTTCGTCATGTACGGGCGGCCTGACCCGAAAGTCACAGTGACCAGTGGCGGATGGCAAAGCCCCGGTTTTGTCGGCAGACTGCGGTAACCGGCAGCCAAGGGGCGAAGCGATGCTGACCATCCGCAATCTTTCCAAGACCTATCCGAACGGCGTCCGTGCGTTGAACAACGTGTCGCTGGACATCCCGAACGGAATGTTCGGGTTGCTCGGCCCGAATGGCGCCGGCAAGTCCACGCTGATGCGGACGATCGCGACGCTGCAGGATCCGGACGCGGGCAGCATCAAGCTGGGCGACATCGACGTGCTGGCCGACAAGTCCGCCACGCGGCGCGTGCTGGGTTACCTGCCACAGGAATTCGGCGTGTATCCCAAGGTCAGCGCCGAGGCGATGCTGGACCACTTCGCGGTGCTGAAGGGCGTCACCCGTCGTGGCGAACGCCGCGACCTCGTCGATGCGCTGCTGAAGCAGGTGAACCTTTGGGACGTGCGCAAGCGCAAGCTGGGCGGGTTCTCGGGCGGCATGCGCCAGCGTTTCGGCATCGCGCAGGCGCTGATCGGCGATCCCAAACTGGTGATCGTGGACGAGCCCACGGCGGGACTCGATCCAGAGGAACGCCAGCGCTTCCTCAACCTGCTGGCCGAGATCGGCGAGCGCGTGGTGGTGATCCTTTCGACCCACATCGTCGAAGACGTGACGGAATTGTGCCCGCGCATGGCGATCATCGCGCAAGGCCAGGTACGCCTGACCGGCGAGCCGCGCGAAACGATCCGCGCGCTGGAAGGCCGCGTGTGGCGGCGTGCGATCGACAAGGCCGCGCTGCCGCAATACCGCGAGCGCATGACGGTGCTGTCGACGCGGCTCGCGGGTGGTGCGACGCTGATCCACGTGCTGGCCGACGCGAGACCCGACGACGGATTCGAAAGCGTCGCGCCCGATCTGGAAGACGTGTACTTCGGACAACTGCACCACGCCGCCGCGAACAAGGCGGCCTGACGTGTTCGGGGAAATCTTCCGCTTTGAGCTGCGCCAGCAACTCAAGAGCCCCTTGCTCTGGCTGATCCTGGTTGCGCTGGCGGGCGTGGCGTTCGGTACCGCTTGCTCGGATTCGATCACGGTTGGCGGCGGCATCGGCAACATCCATCGCAATGCGCCGTCCGTCGTGATCACGATGCTCGGCGCTTTCTCGATCCTGGGCCTGTTCCTGATCACGATCTTCGTGGCCGGCGCCGCGCTTCGGGATTTCGCATCCAACACCGCGGAAATGATGTTCGCGACGCCGATGTCGCGGGGCGCCTACCTCGGCGGCCGGTTCGCGGCCGGCTGGCTGGTCAGCGTGCTGGTACTGGTCGGTGTCGCGGCCGGCTTCTGGCTGGGTTCGCTGATGCCGTGGCTGGATCCCGCACGCCTCGGTCCGACGCCGTGGAGCGCGTATGGCTGGGCGCTGGCCGTGATCGTGTTGCCCAACCTGTTCTTCCTCGGCGCGCTGCTGTTCCTGCTGGCGACGCTGACGCGTTCGATGCTGGGCACCTACGTCGGCGTGATCGCGTTCGTGGTGTTGGTGGTCGTGGCCGGCCAGCTGTTGGGCCACGGCAACATCGAGCATCAGACTGCAGGCGCGCTGATGAATCCGTTCGGGACAGGCGCGTTCGAGCTGGCGACGCGCTACTGGACGGCTTCCGACAACAACACACGGGTTCCGGCGATCGCGGGTGTGATCCTCGGCAACCGTGCGATATGGATCGGCGCCGGCGTGGCGGTGCTGGGCGTGACACTGGCGCTGTTCAAACCGGACCGCGAAGGTCTGCGCTGGTTCCGCCGGCGCAAGCGCAGCGTGGCGCCGGACCCGATGGCGCCGGTTGCCGTGCCGATCGTGTTGCCGGTCGTGAAATTGCGCGCGGGCTTCGCGGCGCGCGTCACCCAGTTCCGCAAGCTGGCGTGGTTCGACACCGTCAGCGTCCTCAAGGGGACCGCGTTCCTGGTGATGCTGCTGTTCGGGCTGGCCAACCTCACCGCGGCGCTTGCCTTCACCGGCGAAATCTACGGCACCAGCGTGCATCCGGTGACGCACCTGATGGCGCAAGCCATGGACGGCAGCTACAAGTGGCTGCTGCTGATCGTGCTGATCTTCTACGCGGGCGAACTGGTGTGGCGCGAGCGTGGCGCCAGGCTCAGCGAAGTGGTGGATGCATTCCCGACCCCCGACTGGATTCCGCTGCTGGCCAAGGTCACCGCGCTGGCCGTGGTGATCGTGGTTTTTCTCGCGGTCGGTTCGCTGTATTGCATGGGCTACCAGGTGCTGCGCGGCTTCCATGACGTGCAGCCGCTGCTGTACCTGCAATACCTCGGGTTCTCGCTGCTCGGGTTCCTGCTGCTCGGTATCCTGTCGCTGGTCTTCCAGGTCTGGGCCAACAACAAGTTCGCGGGCTATGCGCTGGTCATCGGCTGGCTGCTGCTGATGTTCGGCCTGTCGCAGTTGCACCTGACCGACAATCTGTACCACTACGCCAACGCGCCGGCGGCGCCGTATTCGGACATGAACGGGTTCGGCTCGTTCTGGATCGGCACGCTGTGGTTCCGCGCGTATTGGTATTGCTGCGCGATCGCATTGCTGGTGATCGCCGCGTTGTACTGGGTGCGCGGCAACGTGAGCGGGTGGCGCGCGCGTGGGCGCGTGGCGCTGCAGCGCTTTCGTTGGCCCGCGCGGATCATGCTGGTGTCATCGCTGGCCGGATTCGTCGCGATCGGCGCCTTCCTGTTCCACAACACGCACGGCCTGTATCGCTACCAGGCCCACGATCAAAAATTGCGCCTGCAGGCCGGCTACGAGAAGGATTACCGCAAGTACATGGGCATGCCGCAGCCGCGGATTACCGACGTCAACGTGGACGTGGCGATGTATCCCGCGCAGCGGCGCGTCGACGTCAACGGCCACTACACGCTGGTCAACAAGCACGCCAAGCCCATCGACACGCTGCTCGTGCAGCTGCCGACGCTGGATACCCGCGACTACAAGGTCGATCTCGATTTCCCCGCGCACACCACCAAGCTGGCTGACGCGAAGCAGGGCTTCCATCTGTACAAGCTGGCGACGCCGCTGCAGCCGGGCGCCTCCATGGACTTCGGTTTCAAGATGCATGTGGTTTACAAGGGCTTTGCCAACGAGCCGACCGGCGAACAGATCGTGCACAACGGCACCTTCATCAACAGCATGGCGTTCCCGCATTTCTGCTACGACGAAAACCGCCAGATCACCGACAACAATGACCGCCGCAAGTACGGGCTCGGGCCGGCGCAGCGGTTGCCGAAGCGCGACGATGCCGCGGCGCATGCCAACAACCTGATTTCCTGCGATGCCGACTGGGTGCATTTCCAGGCGACCGTTTCGACCCGTACGGACCAGATCGCGCTGGCGCCCGGCTACCTGCAGAGGGAATGGGTGCAGGACGGCAGGCGTTACTTCCATTACGTGCAGGACACGCCGATCCTGGATTTCTTCTCGTTCCAGTCCGCGCGCTACAAGGTCGCGCGCGACAAGTGGCACGACGTGAACTTGGAGATCTACTACGACCCGCAACACCCGTACAACATCGAACGGATGTTCAAGGCGATGAAATTGTCGCTGGACTATTACACGACGCACTTCGGGCCGTATCAATTCCGGCAGCTGCGGATATTGGAGTTCCCGGACTATTCCAGCTTCGCGCAATCATTCGCCAACACCATCCCGTTCTCGGAGTCGATCGGCTTCATCGCGGATTTGCGCAAGCCGACCGACATCGACTACGTCACCTACGTCACCGCGCACGAGATCGGTCATCAATGGTGGGCGCACCAGGCGATCGGCGCCAACGTGCAAGGTGTGACGATGCTGGACGAATCGCTGGCGCAATATTCGGCGCTGATGGTGATGAAGCACCTGTACGGCCCGACCAGGATGCGCAAGTTCCTGAAGTACGAACTGGATCGCTATCTGTCCGGCCGCGGCAGCGAGGAAGTCGCCGAAGAACCGCTGGCGCTGGTCGAGAACCAGCCGTACATCCACTACCGAAAGGCTTCGGTGATCTTCTACGCGCTGCAGGACTACATCGGCGAGGACAAGGTGAATGCCGCGCTGCGCGCGTGGCTCGACAAGGTGAAGTTCCAGCCGCCGCCCTACACCGATACCCGCGAACTGATTGCAGACCTGCGCGCGCAAGCGGAGCCGCAATATCAGGGGTTGATCACCGACTTCTTCGACAAGATCACCTTGTTCGATGACCGCATGGTTTCGGCGACTGCGAAAAAATTGCCGAATGGCAAATACGAAGTGACGATGCACGTGCATGCGGCCAAGTACTACGCCGACGGCAAGGGCAAGGAGACGCGCGCCAAGGTGGACATTCCCGTCGAGATCGGCGTGTTCGCGCAGGCGAAGGATCGCGAGGAGCAGGATGAAAAACCGCTGTACCTCGCCAAGATGCCGGTCAAGGACGGCGACAGCACCCTCACCGTGACCGTGGACGGCAAGCCGTACGAAGCCGGCATCGATCCGTTCAACGAATTGGTGGATCGGGTCAGTAACGACAATCGCGCGCCGGTGACGATCCCGTAAATGGGCAAGCGAGTTGGCGCCGCCGCGGCGTCGTCTGTCGGGACGTCGCCTCGGAAGTTTGTCCATCTGTTTCCAAAACGGGGTTGCCGATGTCGGCGGACGCCGGCTAACCCCGGCTTCATCGGCACGCTGCTCGTGACGTGTTGTTCGTCACATGTCGCCCCGGGGGTGCCGTTGGTCATATGCAGGTTGGCAAATCCATTGTGTTAGTTTCGAAAAGCAAGGGTGGCAGTACGTGCTGGCGACAAGGAGGGATTGGCAATGAAGATGGCGCGTCGTGTGGGGAGTTTCGGGCTGATGGTCGGGTTGGCTGCAGCGGCAAGCCTCCCGTTGGGGATACCGGTTGCGCGCGCCGCGCGGGCAACCGCAGCGCAATTGACCTCCGCCTTGCACTGGCGCAACGTCGGGCCGTTTTACGGTGGGCGCGTGACCAGTGTGGCCGGGGTTGGCAGCGAGCCTTACCACTTCTACGCGGCCTACGCGGGCGGCGGTGTCTGGGAGACCACCGATTACGGCGTGCACTGGAAACCGATCTCGGACAAGCACTTCACCACCGGCAACATCGGTGCGATCGCGGTGGCGCCGTCGAACCCGAAAGTCATCTACGCCGGCACCGGAGATCCGGCCATCCGCAACACCTTCCTCACCGGCAACGGGATGTACAAGTCTGCGGATGGCGGCAAGACCTGGAGCCACATCGGGCTGGAACAAACGCATGTCATCAGCTGGATCGCGATCGATCCGCGCAATCCCGACGTCGTTTACGCGGCGGCGCTCGGCCACGTCTGGGCGCCCAATCCCGAACGCGGCGTGTACAAGACCACCGACGGCGGCAAGCATTGGGAGAAGGTACTGTTCGTCGATGACAAGACCGGTGCGATCACGCTGGCGATGGATCCATCGAACCCGCAGGTGCTGTACGCGGCGATGTGGGAGACCTACCGGCGCCCGTGGACATACTCCAGCGGCGGCCCCGGCAGCGGCATCTACAAGACCACGGACGGCGGCGCGCACTGGAGCAATATCACCCACAACCAAGGGCTCCCCACCGGCATTTTCGGCAAGGTCGGCATCGCGGTCGCGCCCGGCAACCCGAAGGTCGTGTACGCGCTGATCCAGGCCAAATACAAGGGCAAGCCCGGCGGCTTGTTCCGTTCGGAAGATGGCGGCGTGACGTGGAAGCTGATGAGTGATGACGAGGAAATCACGCAGCGCGCGTTCTACTACATGCGGGTGTATCCGGATCCGAAGGACGCCAACACCATCTACCTGCCCAACGTGAACCTGTATGTATCGCACGATGGTGGCAAGACGCTGAAGCGCCTGCATCCGCCACACGGCGACAATCACGCGCTGTGGATCAATCCGACGAACCCGCGGACGCTGATCGAAGGCAACGACGGCGGCGCGACTGTGTCGTTCAACGCGGGTGAAAGCTGGAGCACCGAAGAGAACCAGCCGACCGGCCAGTTCTACCACGTGAACCTGGACGACCAGTTCCCGTTCCACATCTACGGCGCGCAGCAGGACCGCGGCTCGGTGGAATCGCCAACCGCGGTGGATGCGGGCGGCATCCCCGGTGAGTGGCAGGAGATCGTGGGCGGTGAGGAAACCTGGGTGGTGCCGACGCCCGACCGGCCTTGGGTGAGTTACGGCGCCAGCTACTACGGCAAGATCTGGCGGCAGAACCGGCGCCAAGGCATCACCACCAATGTCAGCCCGTGGCCGGAATGGAAATTCGGGCTGGCCGGCAAGGCGGTGCGCTACCGCTTCGGCTGGATCCATTACCCGATGGGTTTCTTCTCGGCGCGGGACCCCAAGCAATATTTGCTGGGCGCGAACGTGTTGCTGGAAACGCGAGACGAGGGCATCCACTGGAAAGAGCTGAGTCCCGACCTGACCCGCAACGACAAGAGCAAGCAACAGCGCCCCGGCGGCCCGATCAGCGCCGACGTGACCAGCGAGGAGATGTACGACACGATCTCCGCGATCGGCGTTTCGCTGCTGGACAAGAACGTGATCTGGGTCGGGTCCGACGATGGCCTCGTCAACGTGACCACCGATGGCGGCACGCACTGGAACGAAGTGCGTCCGCCGTCGCTTCCGACGTGGTCCACCATCACCGCCGTCGAACCTTCGCACACCGATCCCGGCACCGCGTTCGTGTCGGCGAGCCGTTACATGTGGGACGACTACAAGCCGTACGTGTACAAAACCACGGATTACGGCAAGCACTGGACCGACATTTCCAAGGGGCTGCCGCGGGATCAATACCTGCTCGGCGTGCGCCAGGATCCGGACCAGGCCAACCTGTTGCTGGTGGCCACGCGTTCGACGGTTTACATGAGCCTGGACGGCGGCAGCCACTGGCAACCGCTGACGCTCAACCTGCCGGTGGTGGAAGTGACCGATCTCCACTTCCAGCCGCAACAACATGCGCTGGTGATTTCCACTTTCGGGCGTGCCTACTGGGTGCTCGACAACTTGCAGTTCCTCGAACAGCTCGCTTCGGCGAGGGTCGCGGACAACGCGCCTTACCTTTTCAAGCCGCAGCAGACCTGGCTGGTCAAGCGGCGCGTCGGCGGATTCGGATCCGGCACGCGGACCGGCAATGCTGCCAAGAACCTGCCGCCGGGCGCGACGGTGTTCTTCCACCTGCCGCAGAACTACGACGGCAAGGCGCCGGTGAAGCTCAGCTTCACGGACGCGAATGGCAAACTCGTCCGCAGCTTCACGCTGCCGCTGAAACCCAAGAAGACCAAGTCGGGGTTCGGTGAGCAACCCAAGAAGCCGGAGCCGCTGCATCCCGGCATGAACCGCTTCCAGTGGGACATGCGTTACGCCGATGCGACGGACGTGAAAGGCATCTTCCACTCCGGGTTCGCGGCGGCCGAGCCTGTGGGTCCGGAAATATTGCCGGGTACCTACTACGCCGTGCTTGGCTATCGCGGCACCACGCTCAAGCAACCGTTCACGGTGAAGCTCGATCCGCGGCTAGCCACCACGCCCGCGGAGCTGAAGGAGCGCTTCGACCTGTTGATGCAGGTGCACGACACGATGAACAAGCTCGACACGAGCTTGAATAGCGCGATCGCCGCACGCGACGCGCTGCAGAAGGCGGTGGCCGACAAGAAGGTCACGGGCGATGCATCGCAGCAGGCGCTGAGCGCGTTGAACGGCGACATCGACCGTTTCGTGAACCTCGACATCCAGTCGAGCGAAGGCGCGCTGGTGTATCCGCCGCGCCTGCGCGCGTGGCTGTCGTACATCTCCGGGGCGCTGGGCGAGCAGTTCGTCAAGCCCACGCCGGCGATGGTGCAAGTCGCGGATGAGTTCGTGGGCGAGGCGAACAAGGCCGTCACCAGTCTCGACGCTGGCGTGAAGAGCGCCGACGCTGCAATGGGACGCAAGCCCTAGGAAAGGTCTGATCAATCTCCCTTGTCGTCATTCCCGCGAAGGCGGGAATCCAGTGTCTGCCCGGCAAGGCGTTGAACCGAGACACCAGGTCCCGGATATCGCTTCGCGATTCCGGGATGACGAGCAAAATCAGAGCTGCCTTGGCGCACGTGTCAGTTGAAGCCGGCCGCTGCGGCAGGGACGTCGCCGCGGCGTTCTCCGTCAGGCGGAGTGCTTCTTCGACAGCTTGTCGATCAGCTTCACGACAATGGTGCCGCCGGGCACCACCATGCCCGCGAAGTCGGCGCCGAGGTCGAACAAGGCGTCGCGGTTGCCGAGCTTGCGCACCGCGCCGCCCAACATGTTGCCTTCCTTGTTGACGCGGCCGGACAGGCCGTCGATCTCGATCACGCCCTGTTTGTCTTTCCACCCGAACTGGAACGCGTACACCGGCCGGTAGAAAAGCGTGAGCGAGGCGATGTCGATCTCGTCGCTGGCGATCGCGTCGGCTTCGACCGCCGCGGACAGGCGCGACTTCACCTGCTGCAGCACCGAGGCGGCGGTGACGGTCGGCACGATGAAGTGCGGTTCGCCGCTGTTGGTGATCTCGTGGAACGCGTAGCGGCTGGCGTAATCGACCAGCGTTTTCTCCGGCGTTTCGTGGCCCAGCGCATCGACGTAGTGCGCCAGCGCGGTGACGCTTTCGCAGTCCTCGATCGCGGCGAGTTGCAACTCGCGCCGCGCATCGACGGCGAGTTTCTGCCCGAGCAGTTCCACCGCGGTGACGTGCGGGTGCTCGATCTTCACGTGATAGCTGGTCCGGCGCGTGTACAGCGTGCGGCGGCTGGCCTTGGCCATCCAGAAAGGCTCGTAGCGCTTCTCGGTGTTGGCCAGCGCGATGTCGGCGTCCTTGGGTCGGTCCCACAGCTTCATGCGCGCCAGCATGCCGAATGCGCCCGCCTTTTCGTGCTCGGCCTGCGCACGCGCCGAGACGTCGTTGTAGACGTCTTCGAAGACGCAGATTTTCTCATCCATCCCCGGCTCCCCGGAACGCGACGCGGCGTCCGACCCTGGTGGCGATATTGCGCCCGGCAGCGGCGCGATTCAACGAATCATTTTTTCGGCATCGGCGCGAACCTGGACGGGTCGTAACCGCCAACCTCGAACTTCAGGGTTTCATTGCCCTGGTCGCGTGTCGTGACGTCCATTTCGACCACCTTGGCCTTTTGCATCGCCGCAATGAAACGCTTGTCGTCCTTGATGAACATCGCGGGTTCGCCGGTCTTGGGCAGGTAGGCCTTCCAGGTTTCGCGCTTGCCGTCGAAACGCGTGACGAGATTGCACAGGTCCTTGCAGACGAAACCCTTGCTGCCGTCCGGCGCGAACAGGTAGACACTCTGGCCCCATTTCACGTGCCGGCGCAGTACCAGCCGGGTGCTGTGGGCGCTGCGCGGCTCGGAGTAGGTGCTGGCGGTGGATTGATTTCCGTCGACGTTTGCGGTCTGGTAGTACCAGAGGCTCGCCAGACGCGCGTGCTCCGCCTTGGACTTGGCCGCGGCCTCGACCTGCGCAAGCGTTTTCTGAACCTCGGCGGCCTCGGGCGTGCCCGGATATTTCTGCAGAATGTCCTTGCCCACCGGCGCCGCCAGCCCTTCGGCATTCTGCGCCAGCATGTCCTGGTAAAGCTTCAGTTCCTTGGCGGCGGCGGCATCATTCGCGGCGGCTTGCGCCGAGGCCGAGGGAGCGGCGGCTGGCGCGGGCGCCTGTTGCGAACAGGCAGACATCAGCATGAACACCGTGATGGCAACGGAGACCGGGAGCAGGCGGTGGGCGAAACGACAGGCGGACGTGTCCATGGCCCGCAGTATAGCCATCGTGTCCGCCTGCCAGTCGGCCGGTTCAGGCCGCCGGATCATCCGGAGCCCGGTCGAGCCTCGGCGGCCTCGGTGAACACGGTGCGGGCATGTTGCTTTTCGAACGTGACATTGACCGTGCGCCCGATCGCCCGCGTGCGGTGGACCGTGCCGGCCGGCACGACCATGTATTGCCACTCGGTCAGTTCCACGGTATCGGCGCCGACCATGTCGATTTGCAGTTTCCCGGCTGCCACCAGAAAAAGTTCGTCCGAGTCGGGGTGCTGGTGCCAGCGATACTCGCCCTCGAACACCGCCAGCCGCAGGCATTCGTCGTTGACGTTGGACAGTACGTCGTTGCGATAGGGCCCTTTGACGGCTTGCTGGGCGGCAAGGATGTCGATGACCATAGAGTCGGGGTAGCGGGCGTCCTGCGCCGTGTATTCGTTCGCGGATGGAAAGCGCGTTTTCATGTGGTTCTCCCGTGGCTCGGCCGCGCGGCGCCTGGTGTCGCATCGGCCGGTCGTGGTCGCACGAAATTCATGTCAGCCGCGGCACTCCGCGCAGCTCTTGTCCAGTGCAGCGTGGTGGGGCACGGCAGCCGCCCGTGGTTTGCCCTGCGCAAACAACATCCCGCCCAGGATCAACACACCACCGCCAGCCATGCTGATGGTCAGCGATTCGCCTATCGCCAGCCATGCCCACAGCACGCCGAAGATCGGCACGAGGTAGGTCACGGTGGTAGCGCGCGGCGCACCAACGCGCTGGATCAGCCGGTAATAAAACGCATAAGCGATGCCGGTGCAGATCACGCCCAGTGCGATCAGGCTGAACCACGCTTCCGTTGAAACGTGTGCGGAGGGCCATTGCCACACCGCAAACGGCGACAGCAATATCGCGCCCCACGCCAGCGTGGCCGCCGCGACCGCCGCGGGCGGCAGGCCCGCGAAATACCGTTTGACGAGGTTGGCAGACACGCCGTACAGGAAGGCGCCCACGGTACCGGCCGTGACCGCAGGGCCAAGCCCCGCGCCACCGATGTCGCCGCTTGCGAGTACCACCACCCCGACCAGTCCGGCCGCCAAACCGGCGAGCCGACGCCCGCCGATACGTTCGCCGAACATCGCGAAGGCTGCCAGGGCCGCGAACGGCACCGCCATGCTGTTGACGATCGCGCCGACGCCGGCCGGAGCGCGTTCGGCGGTCCACGCGAACAGCAGAAATGGCAGCAAGGTGTTGACGAAGCCGATTGCGGCGATCTTGAACCAGCCGGTTGCCGCGAGCTGGTGACGTGCGCGCCACAGGAACGGCGACAGCACCAGCGCGCCCAGCGCGAGGCGCACGTCCACCAGCGCCAGCGGGCCGAACTTCGGCGCAGAGATCCTGAGGAACAGGAACGAACCGCCCCAGATCGCCGCAAGCAACAGCAATTCGGCGGGGGTTCGCCAATCGCGGCCGTTCCGTGCCGGGACACGCACGCGGCGCCCGCCACGCGGCCCGTGTGCCGGTGCCGGAGCTTCGTCACGCGCCAGCAGGCGCAGCGTGTCCGCATCGGTCACGTGGCCACCCAGGAACAGCATGCCGCCCGATAGTTTTGCCAATTCCCTCAACATGAGACACCTCCAGCCGGGTTGCGCTGATGTCGTGTGAGGCGCAAAAATAGGCCCTATCCTGCCTGCGCGGAAGCGACGATTTTTCAATTTAGTGTTGAGGGAAATTGAACATGAGCCGTAGCCCGTTGAACCCCTTGCAAACCTTTGTCGCTGCGGCGCGCGCGCAGAACATGACCCGCGCTGCCGAACGCTTGCACCTCACCGTGAGCGCCCTGAGCCATCAGATTCGTCTGTTGGAGGAACGCGTCGATTGCAGCCTGTTCGTGCGCGGTCCGCGCGGCCTGAAGCTCACCGCCGAAGGGCAGCGATTGCTGGACAAGGTCGCGCCCCACCTGGAGGCGATCGAAGACGCGTTGAAGCCACTGTGCGCGCGCTGCGATAACGCGCTGTCGCTGTCGGCGATGCCGTCGATGACGACGAGTTGGTTGTTGCCGCGATTGCCCGATTTCGTGTCGCGGCATCCGGAAGTCGAACTGAACCTCGATTCCTCGATCGAACTGGTGGATTTCGCCGACGGCCACCATGACGCCGCACTGCGTTACGGCGTGGGCGACTGGCCGGGCCTGGTCGTCGAGTCGCTGCTGGAGGAATGGTTGACGCCGGTCGCCAGCCCCGCGCTCTTGGCCGGACGTAAGAAGCCACGGCTGCAGGACCTCGGTGACTTGCCGTTGCTGTGTCCCGAAGACCCTTGGCAGGAATGGTTCGAGCTGCATGGCGGCAAACCGCCGCGGCGTTACGCCGCATCGTTCAGCGACTCCGAATCACGCCAACGCGCCGCGGTGGAAGGCATCGGCGTGGCGCTGGGACGCACGACCATGGCGCGCCCGCTGATCGAAACGGGGCAACTTGTCGCGCTGTTCCCGGAGCTGATGAAAGCCAAGCGCTGGCACTACCTCGTTTACCCCGAGCGTTCGCGCAGGCATGCCGGCTTCATGGCGTTCCGCGAATGGCTGCTGGACGAGGCTGCGCGTTTCCGCGCCGCGCCGCCGACGGGATTGCCTGTCGCGCGGGCGCGTCGCACCAAGCGAACACCGCGGCAGCGCAAGCGCGCGTAACGATCGGCGCAATGCGTCATCCGTCGTCGCACGGATCGCGGCCCATCAAGTGATCGTAGGTGGAGACGGTTTCATCGCGCGCATGTCCGTCGCGCCCGGCCGCGCCGGCGGAATGGATGCGCCGGCAGGCTTCGGTGCGGGTGATTTTCCTGCCGTGCACGGGCACGCGGCTCCATGCGCCTCGCCGGCTGCGCGCCCGGGAACTCGACACCTTCTCCGCGTAACCGCGGCGCACCGTGCCGTCGCCGGCCACCGAGCCCGGACAACGGGTGTGCCGATAAAACACCTCGCCATCGGCGGCACGGCATTCCCACGACATCACGGGTTCCGCCCGCGTACGGTGTCGCGATGCGTGCCTGATGTGAGTGCGGCCTGACTTGCGCGTTGCAGGTCGGTCATGCGCGGGCCGCGTCCGTGCACGGCGTGCGGCCACTTCCGCGGGATCGCCGATCGTCGGCAGTGGATGTACTTCGATCCTGCTCTGCCGCGCATGCGCGGCGCACGGCATGTCCCGATACGTGAGGTGGCCTTGCGCATCGACGCAGCGGTACACCGACGCCGCATGCGCGCCGGCTGCAACCAGCCACAACAAAGCCGCGCAGGTCAGCCGTGCTGGCCGTGCGTGGTTTCCGAAATTCGGTGGCATCCTGCCACCCGCGACAATGTGCTGGTCCATGGTCGTCTCCTAAGCTTTTGCCGAGGGTCATGTTCCGTCGCGGAAGCATGCGCCGCCATCGGAAACCATCATCGCAACGTGTAGGCAAATGCCGATTTCGCGCGATCTGGCACTTGTGGCAACGGGAGGACGGGCGTACAAGTCGAAACACCGCATCGAGACAAGGAGGACGATCATGATGAAGCGGCAGGTTTTTCTCTCACCCGTTTTGCTCAGCACGATCGCTGCAGCCGTTTGCCTCCCTGCAATTGCGCAAACCCCCACGGCTGCCGGCGAGGCCGCTCCGCCAGACTATGGTTCGTGCGTCACGACCTGTGCGTTGTCGAACGGCAACTTCAACACGCCGGAATCGGATGGCCGGCCGGGCGTGAAGTTCTATTACGACGGCATGACGGCATACAAGCAGAAGGACTACCAGCACGCGATCTACATGCTCAAGGTTTCCGCATCGTGGGCGTACAAGCCCGCCGAGTACAACCTCGGCATCATGTATTTCAAGGGCATGGGCGTTCCCGTGAACCGTTCGCTCGGGGCAGCATGGATGTTCCTGGCGGCCGAACGCGGCACGTCGCAATACGTTTACGCCCGCCACCTGATGGTGGCCGATCTGGACGGCGCAGAACGCACCCAGGCTTACGCGTTGCTGCAGGAACTGGAAAACACCTACAGCGACAAGATCGCGCTGCACCGCGCCAAGATGCAGTGGGCGATCACGAAGGCCGGCGTAACCGGCTCCCGCGCCAGCGGTGGGGCTGGCGGAGAATACCTGATGGTAGGCAGCGGCAATGGTGCCCACCCCCCTGCGCTGTATGGCAAGGATGCTTCCCTTCCGACCGCGGCGGGGACCCCCATTGCCGTGAACGGGTGGGAGATATTCAAGAACGGGGATGTAACGGGTGGCGCGATTGCCTATCGGCAATTCCAGCAGAGCGACAACCCGTACGATCCGATTTTCATCCAGAACCGGGGTACCGTGGTGGTCGAACCGTTGCAGCAGATCAAGACCAGAGCCGACAAGGACTCGTCCGGCAAGAAGGGAAGCACGACACCCCCTGCAAGCCCCACTCATCCGCCTCGCAACGCTTGATGGAAAATGTACGAAAACAAAGCCGGCGCGGTTTCCCGCGCCGGCTTTTGCGTCACGACATTGGGGAACGCCCACCAATGCGACATTGCCGTGTCGCATTCAATCCTGCTGTTCGGAAACCACGCTGCCGTCGTTGGGGTCGACCAGCAGGTCCACGTCCTTGCCCTGCGGATTCTTGGCATCGGCCTTCCAAAGGCCCTTGTCGAACTTCACGTGGCCGATGTTCTGGTAGCCCTGCGCAGTCAATTTGGCCTTGACCTCGTCTTCATTGAGCCTGGAAGGTGCGTCGGCTTCGTACACCTTGCCGGTGGTGGGGCCGATCTTGATGTGCGTCCACTTGTCATTGCCGCCGCGCGCCTTGGCCTGCCACACGCCATCTCTGAACTTCAGGCCCTTCACCTTCTTGTAGCCGGCGTTGGTGATAGCGGATTGGATGCTGGCTTCATCCAGCGCCCCGGCCGAGGTGCTGACGTTCGTGGTCGTGGTGGTGGTACGTGTGGTCGTTTGCGCCGGCGCGTCCTGCGCCAGGGCGGCGCCACCCGAACACAACAGGATCGCGGAAAGCGCTGCGGTCAGTACGTGCTTCTGCATGGCGGTACCTCCTTCTGGAACCTTCGCCAGCTTGGGAAGACGCCATTCAACGGTGCGTGAATGCGCGCGCTGCGGCTCAGGAGGCATTCACGCTTGCAGCGCCTGTTAATCTTCGGCATTCGTTCATGTCGCGGCTCCATGCGCATCACGTTCCATCATCCCTTGGCGTTCTGGCTGGGCTGCATCGTGGTGGCCGGGGGCGTGTGCCTGCACCTGCCGATGTACGTGATGGCCGCGCCCATGCATTTCCATCTGGCCGGCATGCCCATGGATCCGGGCATGCTGCTCGGGATGGTGTTGATTCCCGGCGGGGTGTTGCTGGCGGCGTGGGGCTTGATGCCGCGCCTCGCGCAGGTGCGCCTGACCACGCATGGCGGCAATTGCCTGCGTTGGCATATTGCCGATGGCGTCCCGTTGAATCGCGCGCACTGGACGCTGGTGCTGGTGCTGGCCATCGCGTTGACGATCGACGTGATGAAGCCCGCATCCATTGCGTTCGTGATGCCCGGCATGGTGCGAGAGTACGGCATCAGGATGTCCAGGGCGGGTTACCTCGCGCTCTCGGCGCTGATCGGCACCGCGGTGGGTTCGGTCGTGTGGGGAAGGCTGGCCGACGTGTTCGGACGGCGTGCGGCGATCCTGCTGTCGGCGCTGCTGTTCATGGGTACCGCGATCTGCGGCACGATGCCGTCGTTCGGGTGGAACCTGGTGATGTGTTTCATGATGGGCGCGGCGGCCGGCGGCATGTTGCCTATCGCGTTCACGCTGATGGCGGAAACGGTGCCCGCGCGACATCGCGGCTGGCTGCTGGTGGCGCTGGGTGGCGTCGGCACTTCGGCGGGGTACCTCGCCGCTTCCGGCGCCGCGGCGCTGCTGGAACCGACTTTCAGTTGGCGCGCGTTGTGGCTGTTGAACCTGCCAACCGGCGCGTTGATCGTCCTGCTCAATCGCTTCATTCCGGAGTCGCCGCGCTTCCTCGCCAATGCCGGTNTGCCGGATCAGGCGCGGGCGGTGCTTGAGCGTTTTGCGGGTTCCGCGGGTCTCGTCGAGGACGCNGCCGCGGCGGNTGCGCCGATCATGGAAATCCACCAGCCGCGCGTGGGCCTGCNCGACATGCTGCGNGGCCGCCATGCACGCATCACGATTGCGTTGATGGTGTGCGGCCTGGCGTGGGGNCTGGTGAACTTCGGCTTCGTGTTGTGGTTGCCCGCCAACCTGCACAGGCTGGGATTGGATGCGAGTGCGGCCGGCGTATTGATGGCGCAATCAGCGCTGCTGGCGATTCCCGGGATCATCGTGGTGGTGTGGTTGTACCAGCGCTGGAGCAGCTTCAAGTCGCTGGTGCTGTTCGTGGCGCTGACCGTAGTGGCGCTGTTCGCGTTCGCGGCCATCGAGGTGGCTGGCTTGCGCGCGCAGTCGTTCACGATCGTTGCCACGGTGTTGTTGCTGGTCGCGATCAGCGGCGTGATCGCCACGATGATTCCGTATGCCGCAGAGATCTATCCGGTGCACTTGCGTGGAACCGGCTCCGGCCTGATCGCCGCCGGCTCCAAGGCCGGCGGCATCCTCGGTGCGTTGCTGGGCGTCGCCGGCGTGTTCGACAGCTTCCTGGTGTCCGCGCTGGTGATCGCCGTGCCGATGAGTGCCGCGGGCGCGATGTTGTGGCGCGGCGGCGTCGAGACCCGGGGCAGGGAACTCGAATCGATCCAGAAGACGTTTGAATGCGATCATCCCTGATCGCCGCGTTGCGGATAACCGATTCAGCCGTGCGTCGTTCTTTCAATGCGCGCTGGTTGCGGGCACGGGGGCACTACGGTTCCGTCCCAGCGCCAAACCCTTCAGCACGTGCAGCGCTTCCGACAACGCGTAATCCTTCACCGCGAGATCGCCCGCGGCCGCATCCTGGGTGGCGATCTGGTCGCCGGCCAGGTGGTTCGGCAGGTCGCCCTCGTGTTCGTCGTCATCGAGTGACGGATTGCGGTCGGCCGCCACGGTGACATTGCCCAGCACGATGTCCGGCGTGATGCCCGCCACCTGGATCGAGGTGCCGTCGGGCGTGTAATAGCGCGCGGTGGTCAGTTTCACCGCATCGCCGTTGCCGAGCGGCAGGACGGTCTGCACCGAGCCCTTGCCGAAAGTGCGCCGACCCATCACCAGCGCGCGATGGTTGTCCTTCAATGCGCCGGTGACGATTTCCGCTGCCGAGGCGGTGCCGTTGTCCACCAGCACCACCATCGGCGCGCCGTTCAGCAGGTCGCCCGGCGTTGCGCTGAATTTCAGTCTGGATTGCGACAAGCGCCCGCGGGTGCTGACGATCAAACCGGAATTGAGGAAATCGTCGGACACGCCAACCGCGCTAGTGAGCAACCCGCCCGGGTTGGAACGCAGGTCGAGCACCGCGCCGCGCAGTGGCCCGTGCTGCTTCTGCAGCTTGCCGAGTGCACGCGTCAATTCGTCCGCGGTGTCTTCCTGGAATTCGCTGATGCGGATGTACGCGTAGCCCGGTTCCAGCATTTTCGTGGTCACGCTGGTGACGCGGATGCGTTCGCGCACCAGCGGTATCGAGACAGGCTTGTCGCCGTCTGGATGCAGGATGCTCAGCGTGATTTTCGAGCCGATCGGACCGCGCAGTTTCTTGATCGCGGTGTCGATGGAATCAGGTTGTACCGGTACGCCATCGATCGCAACGATCACGTCGCCCGGCAGCACGCCGGCGCGTTTGGCCGGCCCGCCATCGATCGGCGCGACGATCACCAGCTGGTGATTGGCTTGCGCGACCTCGATCCCGAGGCCGGCATAGGTGCCGGACGTGTCCTCGCTGAGATTCTTGAGTTCGCGCTTGTCCAGGAATTCGCTGTGCGGGTCGAGCCCCGACAACATGCCGCGGATTGCCGACTGCATCAGTTGCTGGTTCGCGACCGGCTCGACGTAGGCCTGCTTGATCATTTCAAACGCGCGCGTGAAGGCCTGGATCTCCTCGAAGCTGGGCACGTCATTCGCGGCAACACTCGAAGGCGGTGCGGGCGCCGAACTGCTCGCCGATGCCGGGATCGGCGCCGAACTTTCCGGGGGCGCGGCGAAGGCAGCACCGCAGCAGGCCAATGACAAGCCGCAAACCAGAACCAACGAATATCGAGTCATGGGAAATACCGAAGAAGCCACGTAAGTCAGGACCGCGAAGGGACGCGCGGGTTCATTGTAGGCGCACCGCGCGACGTCAACGTTTCGCGAACCAGCCGTGCGGATCGACCGGCTTGCCGTCGTGGCGCAGCCCGAACCAGGCGCCGCCTTGCTCGGAATTGCGCGCGACCGTCGCGATCGGCTGCCCCGGCCGCACCCAGTCGCCTGCGCTGACGGCCGCCGACTCGTTGCCGCCGTACAGGCTCATCCAGCCGCCGCCATGGTCGATGATCACCAGCATGCCGTAACCGCGCATGAAGTCGGCCCAGGCGACGCGGCCGTAGGCCACCGCGCGCACCTCGGCGCCCGGCTTGGCGGCGATCACCAGCCCGAGCGCAAGCGCGCCTGAACCGTTGCGCGGTGCGCCGGCAACCGGCCATGGCAGTTTGCCGTGCAGCTCCGCGAAGAGCGTGTTCTTGCCGAGCTGCGCGGGGATGTCGGAGAACACGTTCTGCAATTGCTTCAGCAACTGGTTCAACGCATCGGCATCGTGCTGCAGCGATGCCAGCTTGTCCTTTTGTTGCGCGAGCCGGGCGTCGGCCTGGGCCAGCAGCTTCTGCTGGGCGTCGCGCGCCTGCTCCAGTTCGGTGGCCTGCACTGCGCGCTGGTCACGTTGTTGCTCGAGCGCTACCGTTTCCGTTTCGATGGAGGCTTTCACGTTGTCGAGTTGCGACACCTCGCCCAGCAGCGCGCGGATGCGCGCGACGCGATCACGCTGGAAGTAACGCGACGACACGAGCGCGCGGTCGATCTTCGCGATGTCGTCGTCGCCCAGCAGCATCGCGAGGTCGGTGCCGCGGTTGAGCGTGTACACCGCGCGCAGCAAATCCGCGAGCGCTGCGCGCTGGCCTGAAAGTTTTTGTTCGAGTGCCGTGCGCTGTTTCTCCAGGTCGGCCAGCGAGGCGGCCTTGGCGGCGATCGCCGTGTCGCTTTCGCGCAGCGCATTGGCGGCCTGGTTGAGTTGCGCGGCCTGTGAGGCGAGTTTCGCGTTGATTGCGTCACGCTTCGTGGCGGTCGCACGTTGCGCGTCCGCGATCTTCGCGATTTCCCCGCGCACCTCCGCGAGCCTGGTCCGGGTCGCGGCTTCGCGCGCAGAGGTGCTCGATGCCGCCGCGGGGGCGGCGGCGGGCGCGCTCAGGCAAACCGTCGTGGCGCCGAGCAGCAGCACCAGCAGGCAAGTCTTGGGGAATGGGTGGGGCAGGCGCATGCGCGGGCATTATCACCGTGATCGCCCGTGCGTTGTCCCCCGCCTCAGCGTTCCACCCACACGGCAAGAAGATCGAGCGCCACGGACAGCGAATCGGTGGCGGTGTCGAACGCCGGGCCGCCACCCGCGCGCCCCGCGGCCTCGGCGGCGGCGGCGGCCGTGTGCACGTCGCGCGCCCCGACCAGTGCGGCGGCGCCCTTGATCCGGTGCGCCTGCCGGACGGCTTCCGGCAAGTTGGCGGCGTCCAGTGCCGCCACCAGTGCGGCAAGATCCTTGCGCACGGCGACGAGGAAATCGTTGAGCAGATTGTGCGCGAGCTTCGTGTCGTCACCCGCGATTTCCTGCAGCACCGCGGTGTCGACCGGCGACTCCGGCGTGAACAGGGCATCGTCCGCGGGTTGTGGCGGTTGCGTCGCTTCGCCCTCCGGCTGCCCGCCGGCCGGAAATTCGACGTGCGGCAGCCAGCGCCGCAGCGCCGCCGAAAGCTGCGCGATCCGGACCGGCTTGCCGAGGAATCCGTCCATGCCCATCGCCATGCAGTGCTCGGGCTCGCCCTTGCTGACGTTGGCGGTAATCGCGATCACCGGTGTGCGCGGGCGTTGCGCGCGCCGCTCGGCCTTGCGGATCGCCGCGGTCAACTGATAGCCGTCCAGCTTGGGCATGTGGATGTCGGTGAGCACCAGCGCGTAGGCGCCGGTTTCCCAGCGGCTCAGGCCTTCTTCGCCGTCGGCTGCTGTTTCGCAGGCGAAGCCCGCGCGGGCGAGCTGGCGCGTCAGGACTTCGCGATTGGTCGCGTGATCGTCGACGACGAGCACGAGGCTGTCCTCGCGTTGCGCTTCCTCGACGCCGGGCAGCGGGCGCGTGGGGAAATCATCCTCCAGCGCAGCGACGCGCGCGGGTTCCACTTTCGATGCGTCGCCGCGGGGCAACGGCAGGATCAGGCTGAAGGTGCTGCCCGCGCCGGGCTTGCTGGCCAGTTCGATGCTGCCGTCCATCAATTCCGCGAGTTGCCGGCAAATCGCCAGCCCGAGCCCGGTGCCGCCGAAGGTGCGCGTGGTGCTGGTGTCCGCCTGCGAGAACGGCTGGAACAATGCGCCGCGTTGTTCCTCGCTGATGCCGATACCGCTGTCACGTACGCGCAGGGCGATGCGATCACGCCCGTCGCGCAGCGTCTCGATGTGTTCGGCGCGCACCGTAACGCCGCCGGTGCGGGTGAACTTGATCGCGTTGGACATGAAGTTGGAAAGAATCTGGCGTATTCGCAGCGGGTCGGCGACATAGGCGGGCGCGAGCTGCGCGTCGGTCGCGGATTCCAGTGTCAGCCCCTTGCTGGACGCGAAGCCAAGGTAGTTGCCGACGGTGTGTTCGACCAGCCGGCGCAGGTCGATGTCCGCCGGCGCCAGTTCCATGCGGCCGGCTTCGATCTTGGAAAAATCCAGGATGTCGCCGATGATCTGCAGCAGGCTCTGCGCCGAGCTTTGCACGATCGAGATGCTGCGGCGTTGTTCCGCGTCCAGCCGCGTGTGTTCCAGCAATTCCAGCATGCCGGTGATGCCGATCATCGGCGTGCGAATTTCGTGGCTCATCGCGGCGAGGAACGCGCTCTTGGCCTTGCTGGCGTCGCGGGCGCGGGTCTCGCTGTCGCGCAGTGCGGCGTCCTTGCGCTTGACCTCTTCGCGCATCGTCAGGAAACCTTCGACCACCTGGCGCACTTCGCCTCTCACGGGTGCTCCGGTGGGCGTGTCGTAATCGCCCGCGCGCATGCCCTTGGACAAACGCACCAGTTGCCCGATGCCGCCGTAGATGTTGCGCAGGATCGCGCGGCCGGCCACGAAAACGATCAGCAGGGCGACCAGCGACAAGCCGATGCGCCATGCATTCAGCCGCAGCGCATGCGTGCGGTCATCCTGCAATTGCGTTTGCGCATCGAGGATCTTGAGGTCCGCAAGCAGGTCCAGGTCGCTCAACAGCGGATCGAGCGCCGGAAACAGTTCCGTGTCCGCGAAGTTCCCGACGCCGGGGGTGCTGCGCGCGGCCAGTTGCGCGCGCAGGCGCGCTATCGCGGCGTCGGCGGGTTGGCGCTCGCGCCAGATGCTTGCGAATACCTCGCGCTGTCGCGGCGGCATGCTTTCGGCGGCGAGCGCGACGAAAGCCTGGTCGCTGCGCTGCCGCGCCTGGCCCACCGCCGCAAGGCCCTGGTCGAAGGTCATCAGGCCATTGCGCACCTTGAAGGTGACGCCGATGACGGTGATGCCGTAGGCGTCGGTCAGCGTCTTGACGTTGCTCTGCCCACCCAGTGCGTTGTCGTACAGACGGTTGAGGGTGGCTTCGTGGCTGCGCTGGTAGATCGCATCAAGGGCCAGCACCACCCCGGCGGCGAGCAGCATCACCCCGAACAGCAGCAGCAGTTGGCGGCGGACGGTCCAGAAGTGGCGCGTCATGGCTGCCTGCGGCGCCACTTTTCGATCGCGGCGACGAGCTGGTCGCCGGGCACCGCCATGCCGACCAGTTCGCCCTGCGCACGCGTGCAACCGAGTTCGGCCAGCATCTGCCATTCCTCGATGTTGCGCACGCCCTCGGCCACGGTGGTCAGGCCGAGTTTGCGACCGAGCTCGAGGCTGGCCTCGACCACCGCGCGGTTGCGCGGTTCGGTGGTCGCACCATTGATGAAGCCCTGGTCGATCTTGAGTTCGGTGACGGGAAGTTGCGCGAGCTGCGACAGCGAAGACCAGCCGGTGCCGAAATCGTCCACCGACAAGCCGAAGCCCTTGAGCCGCAGGCGCGCCAGCACGTTCAGTACCGGCGCGGCTTCGTGCATCATGGCCGACTCGGTGATCTCGAGCGTCACATCGTGGGTGTCGATGCCGGCCGCCTGCACGATGGCCTGGTAGCGGTCGGCGGCCGCGGTGTCCTCGAGGTTGTGCATCGACACGTTGACGGAAATCCCGAGGTCGAGCCCGCTTTCGCGCCAGCGCGCGCACCAGCGGCACGCCTGCGCGAGGATGCGTTCGGTCAGCGCGTCGATGAGATTGCAGCGCTCCAATTCCGGGATGAAACGCGCGGGTGGAACCGAATGGCCGTCGAGGCTCCAGCGCGCGAGCGCCTCGACGCCGGTGACGAAGCCGCTGCCGATCGCCACCTGCGGCTGGAACCATGCTTCGAAGGCATCACCGGCCAGCGCTTCCGCCAGCAGGCCCTCGTCGATGTCCAGTTGCGGGGTTTCGTCAGCCAGCAGGTCGGCGGTGAAATACAGGTCGATGACGTCGCCGAGCTTCGCTGCGGTCAGCGGTTTTTCGACCGTACCCAGCACGCGGATGCCGGAAGCGCGCGCCATGATGCGCACGGTGTTGAGCAGCGCGGGGTCGAGCGCGGTCAGCACCACCACCGCGTTGGCGAGCCGTTCCCGCGCGACGTGGCCGATGAATTCGATGCCATCCATGTGCGGCAGGTCGAGATCGACCAGTACCACGTCCATCGGCTGTTTTTGCTGGCCGAGGACGGCGAGCGCACTGCGACCGTCCGCCGCTTCCAGCGCGGTACCGACGCCCATGCGCTGCAGCAGCCGCAGCGCCACCTGGCGCTGGAAGTCGTGATCCTCGACCACCAGCACCGCCATGTGTGCCAGCTTGCTTCTCATGCCGTCCCCCCTTTAGACACGGCAGGTTCGGCTGGAGTCTAGCACTTGGCTGCACGACCAGGGCCGCCTGGTGGCGCCGATGCGGTAGCCTTTCCCGGATGTGCGTGATCGCTTTTGCCTGGAACGTCCACCCGCGCTGGCGCCTGTTGCTGATCGGCAACCGCGACGAGGCGCATGCGCGGCCGTCCGCGCCGTTGCAACGCTGGGCCGATGCGCCCGGCCTCGTCGCCGGCCGCGACCTCGAGGCGGGCGGCACCTGGATGGGCGTGCGCGCACCCGGCCGCGCCTGCGTGGTGACCAACGTGCGCGATCCGAATGCATCGAAGGATCGTGCTTCGCGCGGCTGGCTGGTGACCGATTTCCTGCAGGGCGGCGATTCGGCAGTGCGTCACGCCGTGGCGTTGGAAAAGATCGCCACGCGCTATCGGCCGTTCAACCTGCTGCTGTTCGACGCAGAGGCTGCGCGCTTCGTGTCCAACGATCCCGACGTTCGCGCACGCACGATCGCGGATGGCGTGCACGGCCTGTCGAACGGCGACCTGGATGCGCCGTGGCCGAAAGTGCGGCGCGTGACCGCGGTGCTGCGGGATTGGATCGAGGCGGGGGACGACGNGTTCGATANCTTGTTCGATGCGTTCACCGACGAAACGCCCGCGCCGGATGCGGCGCTTCCCGACACCGGCGTCGGCATCGAGCTGGAGCGCAAACTGTCACCGGTGTTCGTGCGCGGCGAACGCTACGGCACGCGCGCCACCACGATCATCGCGCTGGACCGCGACGGCGGCGGCATCATCGAGGAACATCGCTTCGGGCCGAACGGCGTGGCGCAGGGACAAACCACGCTGCGCTTTGGCTCGGCCGGTTGACGCGAATCACCGAGCTTTTCGTCATTCCGGCGCAAACCGGACTGCGTTTGCAGGACTGCAAACGCGAACGCCGAAGGCGGCCCAAAGGGCGAGCGCCAAGGATGGCGCGAGTAACCCAGTGCCTTTACGTTGAAGTGCAAAGCCACTGGGTCCCGGATATCGCTTCGCGACTGCGTTTGCAGGATTGCAAACGCAAACGCCGAAGGCGGTGCATGGCGCGAGTAATCCGGGATGACGAGCAAAAAACAAGTGGTTCCTAGTGCGAAGACGAGGCTGCCGCCGGTTGCTCCTCCGCCTCCGTGTGGAACACCGGCGCCTGGCCCAACAACAAAGCGCGGATACTGCGCAGCTTGGCCTTCAACGTGCGTTCGTGCTCCGGCCCGATGCGGATCATCAATTTCTGGCCCACCGACAACGATTCCCAGGTCGGATCGGCGAACGCGTAGCGCCCGTTCTGCGTGGCGACAAGCGCCACCGGCGGCTGCGCGTTCGGCGCGGCCAGCATGTCGTCGATCGCCGCGATCAGGCGGTCGTTGAAGTAGCCCTGTGGATAGCCGAGTTCGCGGTAGGCCTGCTGGAACAGCGGGTACCAGTGCACGTACCAGGTCACCAGCGTGCGCGAATCCACCGCCCCGACGATCTTCATGTAGGGGTCGTAGCGCGCGAAATCCTTGCTGTCCAGCATCGGCTTGCCGCTGGAAGTATCCGCGGCGAACGCATCCTTCGGCGTGCGCAGCGGCAGGATGCTGGCGCCGATCGAGCGGCGGGGCAGGGCGTCCACGGTCGCCACGATGTGCGGAATCAATCCGCGCGAAAGCAGCAGTCCGGTCAGCCCATCCGCGCCTGGAATCGACGCCAGCGCGGACGCCACGGCGTCGTCACTGGTATCCAGCGGCGGCAGCGGCGTGGTGGTAGCGGGCGCGGGAACGGTCTGCGCCTCGGAAATCGGATGCTCGATCGGCGCCGGCGCGGTGCTTGCCTTGGCCGGTCCGGAGGGCGCGGGCCCCTGACGCGAGAAATCCACGCCCGGCATGCGCGTGAAATACCACCACGCAGCCAGCGCGACGATCACGATCACCACGATCGCGCCAATGATCTTGCCCTTTGCCGAATTGCGTCGAGTCACGTTACCCCCGAAACCGGAAACCACCAGTCTTTGATGCGCACGGACGCCAATGGTTCCGTCAAATACAGAACCCTGAAGGGCCGTCGCGAGCACAGGCAGATTGTGCGACGGCGGCGCGCAGGCACCGGAGTGTACACGTCAGTACATGAGGATGCCGAGCACCGCCGGCGTGCAAGCTGCCAAGCGCAGCAGGCCATTCAGGGTTATGCGAACGGACTGACGCCGATCAGGCGCACATGCA
>JGI24740J21852_10000179_pt1 | contig 25599 bp, 15 predicted proteins | sample KBSCornC6_FD_21852 | JGI IMG/M metagenome (IMG submission 21852) | reverse complement strand
GACCTCCCGCGCCTACCAGCTGGCTCCTAACTTCCCACTATATAATACAGACGGTAGCCTTTACTGGGCTACCGACTTTTTCTCCCAGAATCCGCTGGGCCCTATGATGCGCACCAACCGGAACCAATCCACTAACCTGAACACCTCTCTTAACCTGCGTTATGAGCCTGTGACCGGACTGGAATTTAAGGTGTTAGGCGGCTTTGGCAGGGCTGATATGGAACAGGCGCAACTAACGCCCCAGGCATCCCAGGACCAGGTAAATACCACCAACGTTTCCCGGGCTGCCTTTGCTTACAGCAATACAAAAAACTACATTGTTGAGCCGCAGGTAAGCTATACAAAGCTCTTCGGCAAACACAGGATTTCAGCGCTGGCAGGCGGTTCCTGGCAATACCGCAGATCACGCCAGCCATACTATACAATAGCTTCTGATTTCATTTCCGACGATTTCCTGGAAAACCTCAGCTCCGCAGCTTCAGTCAGCACCTATTCCAGCTCTACTGACTATAAGTTTGCATCTGTGCTGGGCCGGTTGAATTACATTTATAATGACAAATATGTGCTGAATGCCATCTTCAGGCGTGATGGCTCGTCCCGCTTTGGGCCTAATAACCGTTTTGGTAACTTTGGCTCCATTGGTGCAGCATGGTTATTTACGGAAGAAGCATTCTTCCATAATCATCTTAAATGGTTAAGCAGCGGTAAGCTACGCGGCAGCTACGGTATTACCGGCAGTGACAATATCGGCAACTACGGTTACCTGGATTCCTACAGCACCTCGAACTATTCCTTTAACGGCAGCACCGGCCTTGTGCCATCCCGCATAGCAAATGCTAACTTTCGCTGGGAAGAAACCAAAAAGCTGGAAGGAGCCATTGAGTTAGGTATCCTGGATGACAGGCTGCAATTTTCTGCCGCCTGGTACCGGAATATCACGGGCAACCAGCTGGTAAGCTATACTCTCAGCTCCCAGACCGGTTTCACCAGCTACCAGGCCAATCTGCCAGCTGAAGTGCAGAACGCAGGTTGGGAAATCTCACTGAGCTCAGTGAACATCCGCAGCAAATATTTCACTTGGTCCACTAATTTCAACATCTCTGCCAACAGGAATAAGCTGAAGGCCTTTCCTGACATTGAGAAAACCTCTTACTATACCACATATATCGTAGGTAATCCTGTAAGCAGCACTTACCTGTATAAATATGCAGGTTATGACTCGCTGGGATTGCCTGTGATGGCTGACCTGAATGGTGATAAGAGTACCACATTCGGTCTTGCTGCCATTGGCAGGGGCGACCGGTATTTTGTTGGCACCCAGTATCCCAAATACTTTGGCGGTCTGACCAACACATTCACTTACAAGAACTTTACACTTGATTTTACATTCCAGTTCGTGAAACAGCAGGGACGCAGCCTGTCGGCATCCGGTATTTATCCTCCCGGCTTTAACTATAACCTGTCCAAAGACGTGCTGGATGAGTACCTTGCTGCTACAGGGCCCAACCAGCAGGCTGTCTTTGCATCATACAACGCTGCTGCCTCCAACTACTACTCATCTGACAGAACGTTTGTGGATGCTTCATTTATCCGGATGAAGAATTTGTCTTTCTCTTATGACTTTTCTCCTTCACTGATCAAAAGGATCCGGGTACAGCAGGCAAGATTATTTATACAGGGACAGAACCTGTTCACGATTACATCATACAAGGGCTTTGATCCGGAATCAAGAGGCGTGTCGCTACCACCTTTACGTACATTCTCTGCCGGGTTTAAACTCTCCTTCTAAAATTTTTTACGATGTTAAGCACTAAACTACTTAGAAATATAATCATCGGGTTGGCGTCCATCACCTCTCTTGCGGCTTGCGAGAAGCTGATCGATATTCCTGCACCCGTAACAGAAACTTCGTCCTCACGCGTTTACAGCACGGATAAGCTGGCCTTGGCCGCGCTGTCCGGAGCGTTTAGCAGTACTTTCAACTCCATCTCTTTTGCATATGGACTGACCGTTACCACATCGCTTGTATCTGACGACCTTTCTTACCTGTCAGGCGCTACTTATGATGAGCTGGTCAACAATACTTATGTGCCAACTTCCAGCACTTCTGCAGTAAACCAGATAAATGATATCTGGGTAAGCATGTACCAGGGCATTTACCGTTTCAACAGCATTATAGAAAATGCACAATCCTCTTCAGCTTTATCTGACAGCGTAAAGCTGCGGATGATCTCAGAAGCAAAGTTCATGCGTGCATATTGTTATTTCTACCTGTCAAACCTGTTCGGAGAAGTGCCGCTGATCCTGGAAACGGATGTGAACAAGACTTCCCTGGCTCCTAAAGACAGCATTGCCAGGATCAACAGGCAAATGATCCGCGACCTGACAGAAGCGCGTGATAACCTGACCACCAGCTACAGCAATTCTCCCGGTTACCGCACCGCTGTTACCAAATGGGCCGCATGTGCATTGCTGGCAAGAGTATACCTGTACAATAAACAATGGGCGCTGGCAGAACAGGAAGCATCAAAGGTGATAGACAGCAGCGGCTTATATTCCCTGGTGCCTGCAGGCAACCTGGAAAACAGCTTCGTAAGAGCTAATACCGAAGCCATCTTCCAGTTCGGCTCCTATCTGACCATTGCTTCAGGTTATACCTATGAGGGCTCCACATTTGTAACTTCCTCATCACAGTATTCCCTGACAGAAGACCTTTACAGCACATTTGCTGCTACAGACGCACGTAAGGCCCAATGGATCAGGGACACTACTTTCATCGGTGTAAAAAATCACCAATCGTATAAATACAGGCTGGTATCAACATCAGCAGCCACTGCTGCCGGCAGACAGGAAGCCCCCACCGTATTACGGCTGGCAGAACAATACCTGATCAGGGCAGAGGCAAGGGTTAACCAGCAGCAATTAACAGCAGGAGCAGCAGACCTCAACATAGTACGCATCCGTGCTAATATAGGGGCTACTGCAGCTACTACCCTGGAAGAGCTTAAAACGGAGCTGGAAGCTGAAAACCGCCGGGAATTTTTTAACGAATACGGACACCGCTGGCTGGACCTTAAGCGTACAAACAGGATAGATGCCGTACTGGGTGCTAAAAAAACTACCTGGCGATCCCGGGCTGCTTATTTTCCACTGCCTCAGTCGGCCGTAGACGCTAACCCGAATCTCATACAAAACAGCAACTATTAACAGTCAGCAGACTGTGATATTTAAACAATTATTTTCTGAAAGCATGTAACCCGTGAGGTGGTACACAACCACCTCCGGCCATGCTTTACCATCACCCGGCAAAGAATCAGCTATATGGAAACAAGTATTGTAAAAATCGAACACCTGTCACACAGGTACAGCCGTGCCTGGGCAATTAAGGACATAAACCTGGACATCAAACACAAAGGTGTAACGGGTTTACTGGGCTCCAATGGTGCAGGCAAATCCACCACTATGAATATCCTCTGTGGGGTGCTTAACCAGACAGAGGGAACGGTATTGATAGATAATATTGATCTTCGCCGGGATCCTATTGAAGCTAAAAAGCTCATAGGGTTCCTGCCGCAGAATGCACCGTTATACCTTGATCTGACAGTAGACGAATATCTTACCCATTGCGCACACCTCCGGCTTATTCCCCGGCCCCGGATAAAAGCTGCTATAGAAGAGGCAAAAGAAAGATGCGGTGTTGCCCACTTCAGCAAAAGGATCCTGAAAAACCTCTCCGGCGGTTATAAACAAAGGGTAGGCATTGCACAGGCCATTATCCACAAACCTAAGCTGGTGGTGCTTGATGAACCTACAAATGGCCTGGACCCTAACCAGATAACAGAAGTAAGAACGCTGATCAGGGAAATAGGAGAAGAACGTTCCGTGATCTTCTCCTCTCATATATTGTCCGAAGTACAGGCCTCCTGCGATACTATTAAAATGATAGAGCAGGGCAATGTAGTGTTCTCCGGTACAGTGTACAATTTTAATAACTACATAGCGCCTAATTCCATGTTGCTGCACCTGGGCAATCCTCCTTCCAAAGAAACGCTGAAAGCCATTCCCGGCGTAACGGAGGTTTCATTCCTTGAACAGGAGCGTATCCGGATCCATTTTGATACAGCCCCTGATATTGCAGAATACATGGTGGAATTAAGTGTGCAGAAAGGGTGGAAGCTCCGGGAGATCCAGCTGGAAAGAAGCTCCCTGGAGGAGATCTTTGCAAAATTGTCAAACAAGAATAAATAATATAAACGCTTCGTATGAAACCGGCATGTTAATGCGGGGTTCCATACGACAGATAAAAAATAAAATATTAACGGATGAAAATCGCTTTCAGAATAGCCAGGCTGGAACTCAGTAACCTTTTTTTCTCTCCGGTGGCCTGGGTGGTGCTGGTAATATTTATGGTACAAACAGGATGGGAATATGCCCATTTGCTGGAACGCTTTGAAAGATCACAGCAGCTGGGCATGTTAAACAGCGCTGTTACCTCTTACCTGTACTCCGGCTTTTCCGGCCTTTTCACTAAAATGCAGGAAAATCTCTACTTATATATACCGCTGCTCACAATGGGGCTTATCAGCCGTGAAACCGGCAGCGGGTCCATTAAGCTGGTGTTTTCATCACCAGTAAAAGTAAGCGCTGTGGTATGGGGTAAATACCTGGCCATTGTGTTTTACTGTGTGCTGCTCATCACCTGCCTGCTGATAACAGGAGTGGCCACTTCGTTAATACTAAAGGATGCATATTTCTCCTTTATCGCATCTGGTTTGCTGGGACTGTTCCTGCTCATATGCGCCTATTCCGCCATCGGTCTGTTTATGTCATCCCTGACCACTTACCAGGTGGTAGCTGCCATTAGTACACTGGCATTGCTGGCAGGGTTGAACTATGTCGGTAAGCTATGGCAGGAAATAGATTTTATCCGCGACATCACTTATTTCTTGTCTATTTCCGGCAGGGCGGAGAATTTTACAGAAGGTCTGATCACAAGCAGGGATCTGTTCTATTTCATAATAGTGATATTGTTGTTTGTGGGCTTAACCATACTCAAACTAAAAGCCGGTAAAGAATCAAAACCACTTGCAGTTAAGATCGCCTACTATGCTGTATTTGTAGGTTGCTGTTTGCTGACAGGATATTTTACCTCCCGCCCGGGTTTTGTGTATTATAAGGATATGACGGGGAATATGAACAGAACGCTGACAAAGGGCAGCCAGGAAGTAGTGGCAAAGCTAAAAGAGCCGCTGACCATTACTGCTTATGTAAACCTGCTGGATCAGAATTTTTATGCTTTCATGCCGGCTTACAGGAACGATGACAAAGCAAGGTTTGATAAATATTTCCGCTTCAAACCGGATATCAGGATGAACTATGTATACTACTATGACAGCACTGATAACCCGGACCTGTACCAGCGGAATAAAGAGCTGTCTACCAGCCAGCTGGCCAAAAGAGTAGCTTCCTCTGTGAAAATGGACATGGATAAATTCCTTACTCCTGTGCAGATCAGGCAAAAGATCGATCTGACTGCAGAAGGTAACAGGAGCGTACGGCAGATCGAATACGGGGGAAAGAAAACGTTCTTAAGAATGTATAATGATATTCAGCGCCAGCCGGATGAAAAGGAGATCACAGCCGCTTTAAAACGGCTCATTGTACCATCGCCCAAGGTTGCTTTCCTGGGCGGACACAATGAAAGAAGCATCAGGCGTATTGCTGATAATGACTATAAGCTGTCTACCCTTGAAAGAACATTCCGTTATGCGCTGATAAACCAGGGTTTTGATATTATAGAAGTATCCGGGCAAAACAGCACATTGCCGGACGATATTGCAGTACTGGTTATTGCCGATCCGCGCACGCCTTATACGCCGGAAGAAGTTGAACAGGTGAAAGCGTTCATTGAGAAAGGAGGGAATGTGCTGATAGCAGCAGAGCCGCAAAGACATGCATTACTGGTGCCTATCCTGGATCTCCTGGGAGTGCATGTGAATAATGGAACGGTCCTGCAAAAGAGTGAGGAGCTGTCTCCGCTCCTGGTTCAAACCACCCTGTCCTCCCCCGGACTAAAGCTGCTTGGCAATTCTCCGTCATTCCACCAGCGTGGAACCATCGTGTTTGCCGGCGCAGCAGGGATCAGTTACAAAACTGACGGGCCTTATACTATTACACCGCTAGCCTTCTCCAACGGTGAAAATTCCTTCAGGAGAACCGCGCAGATAGATGACAGCCTGCGTACCGCTACCTTCCGTGAAGAGCTGGAGGATGAACATGGCTCTTTCCCTCTGGCAGTAGCACTGATGCGGAAACAAAATGGAAAAGAGCAAAGGATAATAGTAGCAGGAGATGCAGATTTTATGAGCAATTCAGAATTGCTGAGGAGTAATATTCAGACCGCCAACTTCCTCTTCACCACTGAATTATTCCGCTGGTTCACCTATGGCCAGTTCCCGATCGATGCATCCAGACCTCCTTTAAAAGATGATAAACTGTTCATTGACGCAGATGGAGTAGAGCGGCTGAGATGGTTGCTGGTTGTGATCCTGCCGGGCATTCTTGTTGCAGCGGTAACAATAATGCTGATCAGGAGAAATCGCAGATAAATACCTCTACCTATAAAAACCCAACGTATAGCGCTCCAAAATGGAGCGCTATTTTTTTATATACAGCAGATTTTTCTAACCTTAATTATCTGCTGAATGTTTTTTGCTCAACACCCACTCCTGTGATCGTGAGCTTTTTCCAGCCGGCCGGCAGGGCCGTTTTGCGTTGTATAATGCCTTTGGGTGTAATTTCCAATCCGCCAAAACCCATCAATACTGCCTGTAGCAGCCCTCCGGCGCCGGTTGCAAAATAGGGATTGGTGCCGCCTTTTGTTTCTGCGATCACACGGAACGGGGGATTTAAGTTGGGCACGTATGCATCTTTAAACCAGTGGTAAGCTTTGTCAGCATTTCCCAAACGTGCATATAACAAAGCAAAAACAGCTTGTGTCATTGCAGGCGTACCTTCATTGGGAACCCTTGTTTCATAATATTCCAGGTCTTTCTGAACCTGCTTTGGATCAGTGATTTCTGCTAAAGGATAGGCAAGAAGATTAACATCCGCCTGTTTAATGCCTTCACCGTGATAGGCAGCATGCTCCTGCGTAACGCCGTTCTCCATCTTTAAGATGGGAATGTTATTGGCAACCGTCATCCAATCCGCATCCGGTTTAATGCCAAGGATGTTTGCTGCGGCTGTTGCATATTGCAGGTTTGCTTTTGCTGCTGCATTGGTGAATGCGTTGTTATCAACGTTTTCCGCCCATTCATCTGCCGCCACCACATTTTTTATATCATAGTGGCCGGGGCTGTTCCTTTCAACACGGCTTGCCCAAAAATCTGCCGTAGCGGACAGGATGGGATAGCCTTTTTCACGCAGCCATTGTTTATCCTGTGTTACGGAATAATAATTCCATGCTGCAGCGGCAACATCTGCCGTGATATGATGTTCAAAAGGCCCGCTCAGCGCCCACACCGGCGTTTCTTCCACGCCGCTTTCGGCACTCTCCCAGGGATACATGGCCCCTTTAAATCCATTGGCAAAGGCATTCCGTTTAGCCGCTTCCAGGCGCTGGTAACGGTATTCGATCATGCTCTTTGCCAGTTCAGGGTGAAGCACCAGCAACCCGGGATACATCCACAGCTCAGCATCCCAGAAAACATGTCCGTTATAACCAAGGCCGCTTAATCCCATGGGAGAAGGTGAATACGCGGTGCCTTCCCGGACAAAGGAGTACAGGTGATACATCATGCTGTGCACATCCTGTTGCGCCTGCGGATCGCCGTCAATTATAATATCGCTCTTCCAAAGACTGTCCCAGGCTTGCTGATGATGTTGCAGCAAACGGTCGTGCCCTTCCAGCCTGGCATAAATAGTTAAGCGTTCCGCTTCATTTAAGGGATCATCATGATGCGCAGATGTGAGGGAAGAACCTGCAATGGAAAAACGATAACGCGCCCCTGCTTTAAGCGTTTTTGAAAACTTCATCAGGTGCATGTTATTGTCCCACATTTCGTGGATCACACGGGGCTCCTGTCCATGCGGTTCGCTAAACAGGAATGTATTGGAAGCGCACATCAGCAATTTACCGGTTGGCGATTTTGCAGTGGAGGTTAACAGGCTAATGACCACATGCGGACGGTCAATTTCATTGTAATAATTCTGCACGTCCTTTAAGGCATCGGGTGCTTCCATTACACTGGCGCCGGTAATGGTAATATCTTTTTTAGGGGTGATGTTCACATCCATCAATACGGTATAGGGCAACTGGCGCAGGGAGTAATAAGTATAGCTGATGGTAGCTTTATCGCCATATTCAAAAGAGGTGGTAAAGGCAGCCTGCCGCATATCAAGCTCCTGCTTAAAGCCGGAAATGCTTTTGGCGTCCATGCGGCGGCCATCTACCTCCAAATACATGTTCAGTAAATTGAAGCTGCGGAGAAAATTACTCACGCGGCCGCGGCCATACAGATCATACGCCCCGGCCAGCACCACATCTTTTACCTTAAACGGCTCCGGCGACGATACAATACCGATCATCCCATTGGCAACCGTAATGCCGTAATAGTTGGATGGATCGATCTGGGCCGCGGTGAGTTTCCAGGGATCCTGGGAAAAGGAGTGAAGAGAGACGAGCAATAAAAAATGAAGAACAAGGAGCGCACATTTCATAATGTAGAGTTTCTATTCAACCTGGCAGGCAGGTAAATGTTAAGGCATGAATTTAGCAACAAAGCTGCTTAGAACCAAGTATGCTCAAATTTCTCCTGGTATGGTTAGCAAAAGATCAGCGGCTGACCTGTTTCTTTAAATTAGCATAGAAGCGTTCCAGGAGGCTGGTGTTCTTTATGATAATATCAGCTTGTGCTGATAACCCGTTCTGATACTGAAGTGACCGGTTGTAGTTTGTATGCAGCCCTTTGGGTAAAATTACCTTAGCCAGAAAACCGCTGTCGGTAGGAGGTGTATTAATGTGTGCTATTCGGCCTGTTACTGAACCAAATTGCTCATAAGGATAAGCCTGGAATTTTATTATTACCTCCTGCCCGGTTTTTACTTTGCCAAAATTGTAGGAGGGTATTAGTATTTCTATATAAGCGCTGTGGGGAGCATTGATGGCGTTTAAGCGGCCTCTGGCAGTTATCCGCTCGGGATAAGGGATAAACCTGCATACAGTGGCAATGAGGACGAGTAAAATGAAAAAGTAAACCGTACCCCATCGTACAAAATAAGGAGGACGTTTTGAAATAAACGCTTCCAGTTCATTGCCGCGTTCTGGAAATGTATCAATATTTTCCTGAATGGAATTATGCTTACCCGTTTCCAAGTTCCAGCTGATTTTGTACAAGTTTAAAATATTTTCCCTTTTCCAGGATTAGTTCAGCATGCGTGCCTTCTTCTGCAATTTGCCCGTTTTCCATCACTACAATTTTATCGGCATTTTTTACCGTGCTAAGCCTGTGTGCAACCACGATCACCGTTTTACCCTTAAAAAACTGCTGCAGGTTTTCCAATATCACCTTTTCATTATTGGCATCCAGTGAATTGGTGGCTTCATCAAAGAACAGGAACCTGGGATTTTTATAAACCGCCCGGGCTATGGCAAGCCGCTGCTTCTGGCCACCGCTTATTGCATTACCATCTGCGCCCAGTCTGGTATTAAAACCGAGCGGCAGGGATTCAATAAAAGATAAGATATTGGCAGCGTTGCAGGCATGCAGCAATCTTTCGGTATCTACGCTGTCATCCGTTACGGTGATGTTCTTTTGAATAGTATCGTTGAATATAAATGGATCCTGCATAACGGCGCCGCTTACACTACGCCAGTATTTGGGACTAATGGTTTTGAAATGGGCATTGCCCAGGTATAGATCGCCCTTGTAGTTATCATAAAACCGCAGTAGCAGCTTTATAAGGGTTGTTTTGCCGCTGCCGCTCATTCCCACAATAGCGGTGACCTTACCCTGCGGAATGTTCAGGTTAATGTTTTTCAGTACCGGCTCATTTCCTGCGCCGGGATAGGTGAATGACAGGTCTTTCAGGCTAATGCCATGCTCCTGCGGCAATTCATGGCTAAGATCACTGTTTGCCGGTTCTTCATCTTCCAGCGCGTGTATATCATTGAGCCTTTCCAGTGAGATCTTTGCATCCTGCGCCTGTTGTGTGAAGCTGATCAGCTGCTCAACCGGGCTGTTTAGCTGGCCTATGATATATTGAATAGCCAGCATCATACCCAGGGTTAGCTTTCCTTCTATGACCAGGCTGGCCACCACAAATGTGATAAGCACATTTTTGCCCTGGTTAAGAAAAAAAGCGCCCATCTGCTGGTACTGGGCCAATGACAGGCTTTTAAAATTCAATTTGAACAAACCGGCCTGTAAGCGCTCCCATGCCCAGCGGTAGGTGTTCTCCGCATTATTAAGCTTTATTTCAGGCATGCCATAAACCAGCTGCATAGTGGCATTTGATTCTTTTGCCGAAATGGTAAAGCGCTGGTAATCCAGCTGCCTGCGGTATTTCAGAAAAACACGGATCCATAACAGGTAGAGCAGGCTGCTGGTTAAAAAAATATAAAAAATAGTGGTGTTATAAAAAAGCAGTACAAATAGAAATACAACCAGGTTGATCACGGAAAAAAGGGTGTTTAAAGCCGTGCCGGTTAAAAAGGTCTCTATGCGGTGATGATCGCTGACGCGCTGCATAATATCACCGGGATGCTTGCTGTCAAAGAATCGCAGTGGCAGTTTCAGCAGCTTGGTCCAAAAGGTTGACAGCAGGGATATATTTATGCGGGTGCTGATGTGCAGCAGGATCCGGCTCCTGATAAATTCCACAATAGTTTGGGAAAACAGCAGCATGAGCTGGGCGGCAAGTATGATCTGGATAAAGGTGAGGTCGCGGGTGTTGATCCCGGTATCAACAATGCTTTGCGTGAGGTAGGGAAATAAAAGCTGAAGCATGCTGCTGATGAACAATCCCAGCAATACCTGGAAAAAAGAGCCGCGGTGCTCCTTTAAATAGCTGAGTAAATAACGTTTCCCGATCTTCCGTTGCATGACCTGCGCATCTTCATTTGCAGCAGGGTTTTCAAAATGCGGGGTTGGTTCCAGCAGCAGCACCATACCTTTACCTGCCTGCTCCGTTCCCTCCGTAGCTGGTGGTACGGAGAGCCAGTATTTTAGAAAATCCTGTTTGTTCAGTTTGAGTAGCCCGTCGGCCGGATCAGCCACCACCAGCTTTTTTTTATCGGACGCAGGTGTTAATACCACAAAATGATATTGTTTCCAGTGAAGGATAGCAGGCAAAGGAACCTCATTGATAAGCTGCTCAAACGTAAGCCGGGCGCCAATGGATTTAAGTCCGATGCTTTCCGCCGCTTCCGCTAAGCCCAGCATGGAAACGCCTGTTTTGCCATATTGTGAGCTATTGCGGAGCCATTCCAGCGGAATGGAACGCCCATGATATTTTGCCACCATGCGCAGGCAGGCGGGCCCGCAGTCCATTGCGTCTAATTGTTTGTAAAACGGGAACTTCAATTTCAGTTATTTAAATTCACAGTTCTTCCAGGAGGAAATATTTCAGATCGGCTATATTGTATGTTCCGGGAAGCTGGTACCCGTTTAAAAAAAAGGTTGGTGTGTATTCAATGCCGGATTCGTCGCACCAGCGGCGCATGTGCTCTACCTTTTCATCCTGCTGCTGCAGGGCTCCGTTCACCGGGTATTTCCCGGCAAATGCTGCGTAATCTTTTTTATCAGCAAGGTACCAGTCGTCCAATGCCTTTCTGATGGTACCCGGATCGTTCATGGCTGCAATGGCCAGCAAATGTTTTGCAGGTTTACTGCGGATATCCGTTTCCTTATTGGTGGCATTGAAAATGATCCTGACTTTCAGGTCCGGCACATCTTCCAGCAGCTTTTCGATCTCAGGATGCGCTTTGGCGCAGGGACCGCAATAGGGATTACAAACTTTTATTAACGTGTGCTTTGCTGCAGGATTGCCCAGGTCAATTCCCAGGCTGCCGGCAGGAGCGGCCACCTGCTTTTGTTTCCTGAGCAGGGTAGCAAAAATTTCAGTATTAAACTTTATCCGTAAATAGTCCCGCTTCATATGTTTTGCTTCCCGGAGCTTTAATATGAAGGGTTTTATAGTGAACCAAACAAGCAAAGGCAAGGCATATAATAAAAAGCTCTGCGCAAATATCGGGAAGCTGATCTCAGGCATAGCGCCATATAAGTGGTTAGCCAGTACATTAATAATACCTGCAATAAGCAGCGCCTGCACGGCAAGGCAAAGTACACACCACTGCTTTATGACCCGCCATTGGTAATAAACTGAAAAAACGGGGTAGGGCATGGCCAGCAGGTTAAACAGCGCAATAAGCGAAAGATAGGGCAGCAGATGCTCCCCGGCGAAAACCATGCAAAGCAGGGCGCCGGCATAGTAGCCAACACCCAGCTCGCTCCAGCTAAGCCAGCTGAAAACTCTTGCCCCTTTATGCGTAAGCACGGCTGTGCAGTTTCCGTTGGTAATGCCCGTACATACTTTATTCAGCAGCGGGTTATTCTTATCCATTTCGTACCATAATAATAAGGAGGATACCAGCAGCCCCGCAAGCGTAATGAAGTACTGCAAAATGGCGCCGGTGTTTGTTCCTGCATTTGCCAGGAAAATGAAAGTGGCTGCAACAGCTACTATAACCGGCGTTATAATACGGATGAATGTAATGACGCTTTCCTTTCGTTTGATCTTTTCATAATCCGGCTCGCCTGCATGGGCGCTGGGTTCTGCAATCAGGTAAATGCCATTCCAGCGCTTTATAAAGTCACTCCTGCTCTCCGTTGCTTCCTTTTTATAGCTATCATAAAGTGAAGAAACCTCATGGTCATTTATGGCCGTTACAACCGCGAGGGGCGTTTCCCGGTTATCGGTAACCGCAATAAAGGGAAGGGGCAATTCATCCATATTTTCCGGCGCTACTTTTCCGGCGCCATTAGGCACCCCCCATTTATGCAGCACATCACTGACGCTGAGCAGGCTGGGCCAGTCCGGATGATTTTGCAGGGTTTCATCTACCGTGGAAGCGTTTACCCTTACACGTAGCTGGTTAAGAAAGGCAATGGTAGCTTTTACAGTGGGTTCAAAAGCAAATAGCATGTTCAGATGAAAATTATTTTGAGTTGAGTAATGATCTGCACGTGTAATGCGGTGGCATAGATATAGTAAGAGCGGCGAGCTATTGCTCCTTTATGGATCCAAAGAACGGACGGATAAAATATTGTTGTTGCATAATAAACTTAGTTTTAGTAGATTTAAAAAGTGAAATTCCACGTACCCGTGCCCGTATGTCAACTTCTTCCAAAGATTAAATTATAAAAATTAAAAGTAAAACACTCAGAAAAACAATGCTGTTTCGAAATTGTGTTAATTAATTCCGTCATGGATTTAATATGAGAAAGTGAGCTGCCGGAACCATTCCGGCAAAGGACCCCGTTTTGTTCTCCGGTCTCTTATTTCTTGATATAAAAACCCTTTTCAAATGAAAAAGATCGAATTGAAAACGCTAAAAATGAGCGTTAAAGACATGCTCACAAGAGAGCAAATGAGAGCCGTAATAGCTGGTAGCAGTGGTGGCCTTTGCACTGCTAACTCCGCAGAATTGGGCAGCTTAAGAGTGAACTGTAATCAGATCCCGTACTATCACCTGGATAGGGTTATGGACAAGATCTGCTGCGTGCCTTGCCCGGATCCTACTTCTGATTGTATGGATGAGGCATGATATTTTTTTGAGCAGCTGCCTGCTGCCCGGCCGGGTCCATTGCGATACGGCCGGCAACAGGCAGCTGTTTTTTAACGGCATTTATATAATGGACAATTTTGAGCTTCAATGAGAATCGTTCAATCCTTTTGGTCCGGTGATAAGGATATGCTTCAAAATGACTTTGGCTGGTGTTCTGCTCAACATCATTTAATGGCCTGGGCGCTCAGCTGCCTGAAATTGAAAACGCACTATGACGACGTTCATTTATATACAGACACTAACGGATACAGGATCCTCATTGAACAATTAGGGCTCCCGTATACCCAGGTAGAGATCTGCTATGATAACATCCCGTACAATGATCTTTGGGTGCTGCCTAAGATCCTCACCTATTCCGCACAGCAGGAGCCGTTCATACATGTGGATGGCGATGTATTTATCTGGGAAAAATTTCCCAAAGAAATGGAGAAAGCCTCTCTGTTAGCGCAGAATTTTGAAATAAGCACTGAGTACTATGAGAATGCTTTAAAGCACATAGAAAATGATCTCAGTTACCTGCCTGATTTTCTGCGGGAGTCGTTAAGGAAAACCCCCATTCCATCCTACAATGCCGGCGTGCTGGGAGGAAGTGATCTTGCATTCTTCAAAGAATATGCGCAAACCGCGCTGGACCTGGTTCACCGGAATTACGATAAAAGCAGGGCCGTTCATTCCGGGATCTATAATATTTTATGTGAACAGATACTTTTTGCGTCAATAGCGGCCAGAGATCAAAAAGAAGTAAGCTGCTATTTTAAAGAGCAATATAAGGATAACGGGTATTCGGCTATGGACATAGCTGACCTTTCCTCCATTAATTACCGGCTTAAATACATACATCTGCTTGGGCCGCATAAAAGAAGCAGGGATAATTGCGAATTAATGAGCAGGCTCCTGTATAAGGAATATCCTGAGTATTTTGCGAAGGTAGTATCCTTATTCAGCCATGAGCACCGGTATTTTACAACAAAAATTAAAGAGGTCTTTCCCACTCCGGCTGCTGTAACCGGCAGGGAGAATAGTACCGGAATATTATACCCCAGAACATCGTATGCAATTTCGTTAGTGGAAAAAAGCAATGAAAAACTACCCGCAGCGCGAATTGAAGAATATGTAACGCACACCAGCCGGAGCGTGGTAAAAGAAATTTTTAACTATGAGACTGACTTATTAAAGCTGATCAACGGTTGGAGTACATTGCCGGCAAGCCAGCTCTATTCCATAGAGAATAGCTGCCAGGTTAATTCCGCGTTTTTCTTTTTACCTAAAGAAGCGCAGCTGAGCACTGTAATAGAAAAGAATGATCTTTTAACAATTATAGAAACCCCTTTTGACTGGACATCAGGCCTGTCAGGTATAGCAGAAAGTGATCCGGATCCGGAAGTAACCTTTAATATAGCTTGTGCGCCTGAGCTGTTTTTTAATGGCTTTTCCGAAAGATCGATTGATGACCTGGAATATAATATTTTAGCTTTACTGGATAGCGCCGTTCCCCTGGCAGCATTATTGAAAGCGCTGGAAGTATGTTTTTCTGCAGATGAAATTGAAAATGATCATGACAACATTTATGAATTGGTGCTGATGAAGATCAAACGTCTTTCACTAAAGAAATTTGTTTTCATTAAAGAAGCGTGTCTTGAAATTTAATGTTAACAGCTCTCCACATTTAACAATTTACAAGTATATTTAATCAGGCATAAATAGCGGCCATTTGAGCGCCGGTGATCTCAGCAATATTTTTATACGGTTCCACAGGGTAAATAGACCGGACTTACTATAATAGGTTTTAACTATTTAAAAATAGAATTAATTGATTTTATCTATAACTTAAATAGTCTACTTTTATAACTCTGCACGAATATCAGCAAGTGTTCATTCAATACCCATAAACTTATAAAAATGGAAAAAGAGTCAAACGACATCAGTAAATGCCCGTTTCATAATGGCAGTCTAAAGCAGAATGTTGGCGGCGGTGGCACCAGGAACCGCGACTGGTGGCCCAACCAGTTAAAGCTAAATATTCTTCGCCAGCACTCGTCCTTATCAGACCCGATGGATGAAGATTTTAACTATGCCGAAGCTTTTAAAAGCCTCGACCTGGAAGCTGTAAAAAAAGATCTTCATGCACTCATGACCGACTCACAGGATTGGTGGCCGGCAGACTTCGGGCATTATGGGCCCTTGTTCATCCGCATGGCCTGGCACAGCGCAGGCACCTATCGTGTGGGTGATGGCCGTGGTGGCGCAGGCTCAGGACAGCAACGTTTTGCCCCGCTTAACAGCTGGCCTGATAACGTAAGCCTCGATAAAGCCCGCAGGTTGCTTTGGCCTATTAAACAAAAGTATGGACGCAAAATTTCCTGGGCGGATCTGCTGATCCTTACCGGTAATGTAGCGCTGGAATCAATGGGATTTAAAACATTTGGCTTTGCCGGTGGACGTCCGGATGTATGGGAGCCGGATGAAGATGTGTATTGGGGCTCAGAAGCCACATGGCTGGGTGGCGACCTGCGTTATGCGCATGGTTCCCCTGGAGTGGTAGAAGGGCATGGCGTACTGGTGTCGGACGATAATGCGGATGGTGATGTTCACTCCCGCAACCTGGAAAGACCGCTTGCAGCCGTGCAGATGGGATTGATCTACGTAAATCCTGAAGGTCCTGACGGTAATCCTGATCCTATTGCTGCCGCTAAAGACATCCGTGATACTTTTGGCCGCATGGCAATGAATGATGAAGAAACCGTTGCCCTGATAGCAGGCGGGCATAGCTTTGGTAAAACCCATGGCGCTGCCCCTGCAACCCATGTATCCAAAGAACCAGAAGCTGCAGGCCTGGAACTGCAGGGCCTGGGATGGAACAATAGTTATGGTTCCGGTAAAGGTGCAGACACTATTACAAGCGGACTTGAAGTAATATGGACGAAAACGCCCACCAAATGGAGCAATAATTTCTTTGAAAACCTGTTCGGCTTTGAATGGCAGCTTACTAAAAGCCCCGCCGGTGCGCACCAGTGGGTGGCTAAAGATGCAGCCGGTATTATCCCGGATGCGTATGATAGTTCAAAAAAGCATTTACCAACCATGCTTACTACGGATCTCTCTTTAAGGTTTGATCCGGTTTACGAAAAAATATCCAGGCGCTTTTTAGAAGATCCCGCAGCATTTGCAGATGCTTTTGCACGCGCATGGTTTAAATTAACGCACCGCGATATGGGACCCCGTGCACGTTACCTGGGCCCTGATGTACCGCAGGAAGAGCTGCTTTGGCAGGATCCTATTCCCGCAGTTAACCACGTATTAATTGATGCAAATGATATTGCAGCCCTGAAGGCGAAAGTATTAGGGTCTGGTTTAAGCGTATCTGAGCTGGTTTCCACAGCATGGGCTTCAGCCTCCACCTTCCGTGGTTCTGATAAGCGCGGTGGTGCTAACGGCGCCCGCATTCGCCTGGCTCCTCAAAAATACTGGAAGGTGAATAATCCACCGCAGCTGCAGAAAGTATTGGATACATTGGAAGGCATTCAGTCAGCATTTAACAGTGCGCAGTCAGGCGGTAAGAAAGTTTCGCTGGCAGATCTGATCGTACTGGCCGGTGCCGCCGGTGTTGAAAAAGCAGCAAAAGACGCAGGACAAGCGATCACCGTTCCTTTTACACCCGGCCGTATGGATGCTTCACAGGAGCAAACTGATGTTGAATCAGTTGGTTACCTGGAGCCCGCTGCTGACGGTTTCCGCAACTACCGCAAATCAAAGCACCCGGTATCAACTGAAGCCTTGCTGATAGATAAGGCTCACCTGCTTACGCTTACAGCGCCTGAGCTAACAGTATTAGTGGGCGGCCTGCGGGTATTGAATACTAATTTTGACGGAGGCAAACATGGTGTTTTCACACAACGCCCGGGCCAGCTGACCAATGATTTCTTTGTGAACCTGCTGGACATGAACACTGCATGGAAAGCAGTATCCGCAGACAATGAATTTTACGAAGGCAGCGACCGCACCAGTGGTGCAATAAAATGGATAGGCACCCGTGCAGATCTTGTGTTTGGTTCCAGCTCAGAACTGAGAGCTATTTCAGAAGTGTACGGAAGTACAGACGCCCAGGGCAAATTTGTGAAAGACTTTGTAGCAGCCTGGAATAAAGTGATGAATTTGGACAGGTTTGATTTAGTTGGATGATAATTTAGTTGTCCTGAAATAAGTTACCAAAAAGGCGCCGGATCACGGCGCCTTTTTGGTTTAATGTACGCTGAGGCTGCCGGGAGCTTACCCTTCGTCAAGCCGCTGCATCATTTGATGTAAAATTTTATCCTGGCCAGGCATCAGGTTGTAGTTTTCGTAAAATTCAGGCACATGAAACCGCTCAGATCTATTTTTATAGTTCCTGTATTGTTATTTACCATAACAAATGCGTGCTCACAAAGTAATAACCGGGAAAATTCATCTGTTTCCGGAGTGTTCCTGGCCAGTACGCCTTGCAGCCAGGGTACCAGGCCGTTACCCGGTATTCCTGTCAATGCAGATTGTGAGCTGATAAAATGGAAGCTGGTACTTTACCAGGATGAGGTTAAGAAGACCCCCACCCATTATAAGCTTCATTGCGTATACGGGTTGCCTAAACAAGGAACTACCGGGCTTATTGGAGGTGGGAAAATAATTGAGCTGGAAGGGCAATGGACGATCATTAAAGGTACCGCATCAAAACCCCGGGCAATAATTTATCAGCTGCATGATCCTGAAACAAATCAAACAATTTCATTTTTAAAACTCAATGATAACCTGCTCCACTTGCTGGACAGCGATCAACGTTTGATGATCGGGAGCGCTGCATGGAGCTATACCTTGAACAGGACGGTGAATAAATAAGCTTGTCGGAAAGAATTTTGAAAAAAAATATTATGAAAACTTTGCTGCTTGTATCCGTAACGGCCTGCTGTTCCTTGTTTGTAAATCTTTCAAAAGCACAGACAGCAGCGGCTGATAATAAACTTTCGCAAACCATCACTTTTCGTCCCATACCAAAAGGACCATCAGTTTTGGGTGTTTTTGAAGGAAGACCTCCTTGTATTGAAATAGCAAAACAGCTAAAGATCCCAATACCCTATGATTGCGTAAAGTTAAAATGGGATCTTGTATTTTACCAGGATCCGGTCACTTTGCAACCATCCACATTTACTTTAGATATTGTTGGGGGAGGGGATGTAATTAAGCAGGACGGCGGTTCTTACCAACGGAAGATCCTGGAAGGGAAATGGACAATCGTTAAAGGGCTCAGATCAGATCCGGATGCAGCAATTTATGCATTGGAATTTAACAACCTCAAAGCCCGGCTGTATTTGTTCAAAGGAGATGAAAACGTTCTTTTTGTTTTAGATGAAAACAAAGCGTTCAGGACCGGGAATGAAGATTTTAGCTATACACTCAACAGGGTTGAGCTGGTACCCGGAACCAGGTAACCTGTTATCCTTTCTGCTCCCACTTTTTTCGCCCCCACACATGCAGCTGCTGCAATATTTCAAGCAGTCCTGCAGCTTTTTCAGTATGTGTGTAAACCGTTTGCTGTGGAACGGTATTTGCTATATGCTCTTTCAGCAATAATCCTTCATTTACCAGTTCTGACAAGCGTTTGCCCAACACCTGGTCTGACAGGGAAGGGAACAATTCTTTCAGCCGGCTGAACTGGTTTACACCGGTTGATATGCTGCACAGGATCTGCATTTTCCACCTGGGGCTGATCGTCTCCAGGATGTCATTCACTTCATTGGAAGTAGCCAGCACCCTGAGGTTATGAGCATTTGAAGAGCTGGTTTTGATCTGACTCGCCATATATCTGATTTAAAGGCTCACTTTCGGGTGAGTTATTGATAGCCATATAAGCCATGGGTAAATTTGCAGAAAAAAATCAAAATGGATATCAAAAAAATCAGACTGGTGTTTATCGGCATGCTTCTTTCCGTTCTCTTGCTCACTGATGGTTATGCACAATCACAAAATGCAAAACCTCCTGTTTATGTACTGGTACATGGTGCATGGCACGGAGGATGGTGCTGGCAGCGGCTAAGCAGTATCTTGCGGGAAAGCGGGGCAGTAGTTTACACACCAACGTTGAGCGGTCTCGGTGAGCATAAGAATGTATTGAGCCCGGCCATTAATCTTGATACGCATATCTCGGATATTGTTAACCTGATAGAAATGGAAGATCTGCATAATGTGATACTTGTAGGTCATAGTTATGCAGGTACTGTTATCACCGGGGTTGCTGACCGGATACCGGAGCGGCTTAGTAAGCTGGTGTATCTTGATGCAATACTGGTGGAGAACGGGCAAAGCGCATTATCTATCCAGCCGCCATCCGTGGAGGAAGTAATGAAGAAGTCTGCTGCAAAAGACGGCGGATTAACAATTCCCGCATGGCCTGCAACGATCTTCGGAGTAAAAGATACCGCAGATGCCCGCTGGGTAGATACAAGACTTACAGGGCAGCCTTTTAAAACATTTTCACAGCCCCTGACATTACATCATCCTTATGGTAATCATCTGCCCCTGATCTTTATTGCCTGCACCACAGATATGCTGCCTGCGATTGTGCCGTTTGCAAATAAGACCAGGCAGAGTAAAGACTGGAAATACTATGAGCTGGCAACCGGTCATGATGCAATGATAACAGCGCCTCAGCAAACAGCCGCTTTGCTTGGATCTTTTGCAAAGTAATTAATAAACGTAGTTATCCGGCATGCCGGGTAGCTACGTTTCACTCATGATTACTCTCAATAAACTTAATCTCCATTATTTTCTGCTCAAAATCATTGGCAGGAACCAGCGCACGGGACTTGATCCGCGTTTTATAAGTATATACGGTGCTAACACTATAGTCCAGTATTTTGGCGATGGCCTCATGCTCATTTATTCCCAGGCGCATTAAGGCAAATATCCTGAGCGTGGCATTGAGTGTTTCACCGGATTTTGGCCAGATCTGATCTTCCTTTTTTAGCAGCGCATTAAAAGAGGTGATGAAATTAGGGAACATCGTTAGAAAAACGCTGTCAAGCATGGTGTATAAATTCCCTTTTTCTTCTTCAATATGAACGTTGTTTAAGAACTGGTTAACGTCTTTATATTTCCCCAGTTTGATATTGTGCAGGGTTTGATGTTTTATTTTATCCAACGTTTCTATGTAGGAGGAGCACGTTTTAAAAAACAGCCCGATCAGCTGCTCCTTTATTTTAGAAGATTCCCAGAGCTTTCCATTTACGCTTTCCAGCTCATTGTTCTTTTCCTTTATCACCAGCTCATTTGCCTTGATCCGCAATATTTGCCGCCGGTAAATGACCAGCAGGAAAAACAATATAACAGCCGCGATCAAAAAGGTCAGGAAGCCTATGAGCAGCTTGTCTTTTTCATGTTGTTTCTCATCGATCAGCTTACCTGCAACCAATGGTAACATTGATTCGATCTGCACTGCACGGTTTCTGGCGCCATAAAATTTGGCATTGCGGGCCGCTTCCTGTAAGAAGGTATAGGCATCGTTTGTTTTACCCAAAGAAAACAGCTCCTGCCCGAGTAGAAATATGGCCAGTGTTTCTTTGGTGGAGGAGCGGACATCATTTAGCGCGGCAAGCGCAAGGAAAAGTATCCGGTCGTGCCCTGTATAGGCATAGCTGATCCTGGTAGCAACCATCGCAATACCATGTTCAGGCAGGCGCCGCCGCATAATATAATTAAAGAAGAAATCGGGCGTTAACTTTTTGTCTTTTACTGAATCCGGAAGAAAGGCCAGGTTGATCGTTTTCTCGAAATCGTTGGAGGGGGTAGCAATTTCGGCATTTTTAAAATCATCCTCCGATTGCTTGTAATAGCTCCGTGAAAAATAGGCATCGTTATCATAGTCGGCAATACCGGCATGCAGCCGCGCCCGCAGGAACAGGTAATCGGTTTTGAGTGCCGTGGACAACCCGCTGGTATCTATTTCCCCGGTAACGTCAAAAGCTTCCTTAAAAAATCCTGAATTCAGCAAAATGCTTCCCAGCATCATCTTGCTCTGGATCAGGTGGTCCTTTTTCTGAAAGTGCTCCGAAAGGTCTATCATCCCTTTCACGTAAACAAAGGCAGAATCGAACTTGAAGGAACGGTACTCTTCAAAGATCTTGGAATAAAGGTCGAACTGCGTATTAAAATTTGTACTATCCGTATGAAGCAGCTGAAACCGCAGTCCCTTTATCCGCTTTTCTTTAGCCTGGTTGTAAATGTTTTCCCTGGCGATCTCGGATTTCAGGACGGTTAAAAGGCTGTCTGATTTTTTGTGCTGCGAATATCCATTATAACCTGTGAGCAGGAAAAGTGAAACAAATAATATTTTATTCATATAGATCTGAGATCTAATTTTAGTAATGCGTAAACTTTCCGCCCTGTACAGCGGTAACCCCCAATCATTGTTTTCCGGTCCCGAAATTAATTAACCCATTCTAAAAATGCTGCATCCGCCATTTGGGTCTTCCCTGGAATTATGATGCTTTAATAGCTGACCCTGGTGTTTTTATGTGGTTAAAAGTACAGCTTTTTACCGCGTAACCAGGTAAAAACGACTCCGGCAGCCTTAGATTTTTCGGTACGATCCGCTCTGCAATATATTGATTATCAATTCTATAATTTTAAAAACAGTTAGATTTTTTGACCCGGCTGCGCTATTACGGCATAACACGCCTGATTAGTCATTTAATTTGACCTGCCAAAGAAAAAGCCGTGACTGGCATAGGAAGTCAACAATCATCAGCTGCAGCGATGAACGATGAATCTCCGCGTTAATGAACCAATCAAGCAGACCGTTATGTTTAAAAAAATTCTACGATTATTAAGTGCTTTCGCCCTGCTCTTTGCCTTCGCCTACCCGGCAGCTGCGCAAAACAGGGTTTTGGAGGGGAAAGTAATTGATTCAACCACCGCCACTCCGTTACCAGGGGTAACGATCAGAATTAAAGGGACAAGCTCCGGAACTACCACCGATGCAACTGGTTCTTTCCGGTTAACGTTGACAGCAGCTGCCAGTGAGCTCATTTTTTCTTCCATTAACTATGCCACACAAACAATCCCTGTTACCGGTCAGAACACTTTATTAGTTAAGCTGGCGCTATCCAGCCAGCAGCTTGAAGGCGTTGAAGTGGTGAGCGTGGGTTACGGTACCCTGAATAAAAGGGAAGTGTCCAGCGCCATAACACACGTAAGCGCAAAGGACCTGAAAACCGTGGCCGCCAATAACCCTTTAATGTCCTTACAGGGGAAGGTGGCAGGGCTCACCATCTCCAATACGTCTACCGCTGATCCTAACTCTTCTCCCAGCATCCAGCTGCGCGGGGTATCGTCGCGCAGTGCCGGCTTAGGCCCCTTATATGTTATAAACGGGGTGCCGGGAGGTAATATTGATAATATTAACCAGAATGATATTGAATCCATCGACGTGCTAAAAGGCGGCGCCGCATCGGCTATTTATGGTACCCGCGGCGGCAATGGTGTGATCATCATCACCACCAAAAAGGGCAGCGGCGAATCAAAGCTGGTGTACAATGGTTATGTTACCATGGACAGGCTGACGATGACGCCCGAAGTGCTTAGTCCCGATGAGTTCCGCCAAAACCGGATCAATGCCTCAACACCGCGGGGTTTTGAATTTGGCGGTAATACTGACTGGATAAAATCGGTTACCCACCAGGCGGCATATGCGCAAAAGCACACTTTACAGATCTCCGGCGGAACAGCTAACGACAACTATTTTGCCTCTGCCGACTACCGGAATGCCAATGGTATTGACCTGCGCGCCTATAAAAAAGAATACGGCGCCCGTCTGAACCTGAACCATACTTCAAAAAGCGATGTTTATACTGTTTCCCTGAATGTTGCGCCCCGGTACATGCATACCAGCAACTCTGACCAGGGTAATTTCAACAACGCTATTACACTCAATCCTACTATACCTATTTACGACAGTACAGGGAAATATAATTTTATTAATACCGGGTTCTTCTCAAACAACCCCGTTGAAAATGCAAGGCTTATTAAAAGTGAGGCACAGATAAAGGAGCTGGATATGAGCGGCTCCCTGAAGGTGAACCTTATGAAGAACCTGTTTTCAACGGTAACGATATCTACGATTAAATCATCCTATAAGAACCTGAATTTCCGGCCCTCAACCCTGACAACTATTGTTCACTCAGGGCAGGTGACCAAAACAAACGAAGCTTCACAGGAACAGATAGATAACGACCAGCGGAACATCGAATGGACGATCAATTATGCGCTTAACATTAAAAGAAACCACGTTAAGGTACTCGGCGGCTATTCATATAGCTATTTCAATTACCAGCAATTCAGGGCTCATAATTTTGATTTTCCGTTCGATGCGTTCCTGTGGAACAACCTGGGCTCCGGCACCTGGAATGGTGGCGATAAGGGCAACGGGCAGGACGCCGTATCCTCTACCCAGAATGATTCCCGCCTGGCCTCATTCTACGGCAGGGTGAATTATGACTTCGATAATAAATACATATTAACCGCAAGCCTCAGGCACGAAGGTTCATCAAAATTTGGCGCCGACAACAAGTGGGGTAACTTCCCGGCCGTATCCGTGGCATGGCGCATTTCCGATGAAGACTTCCTTCGGGACAAGATCAGCTGGCTGAATGACCTGAAGCTGAGAGCCGATTACGGAATCACCGGCAACCAGGATTTTGACAACTATAAGTCGCTGATCCTGTATGGTGGTTACGGATATTTTTCTTTCAATGGTCAAACCTACCAGGTATATGGCCCGTCGCAGAACGTTAATCCCAATCTGGGCTGGGAAAAAGCGATCAATTTTAACGCCGGCATCGACTTTGAAATATTAAACAGCCGTGTATCAGGTTCATTGAACTATTACGTGCGTACGAATAAAGACCTGCTGGCCAGCTACAGGGTACCGCTTCCGCCCAACCCGCAAACGGAAACTTTTGCTAACGTAGGCACCATGAAGAACTCAGGTATAGAGCTGCAGCTGAGCGCAGCAGTGATACAGCGCCAGGCGTTTAGCTACAACGTGTCATTAGCAGCCGCTTATAATAACAATAAATTCGTTTCCTTTTCCAATAAGCTCTACCACGGTGATCCCTACCGGGATATGGCAGGATTGCCCGCCCCAGGTTCTCCCGGTACCATCCAGCGTTTGCAGGAAGGGCGCCGCATCGGGGACTTTTATATGTTAAAATCTGCAGGGGTCGATGAAAATGGATCGCTGCTGGTTTATAAAAAAGATGGCTCTATAGTGACTGCCAACCAGGCAAATGCAGATGATAAGCGGTTTGTGGGTAATGGGCTGCCTAAGATCACCGGCTCACTTGGCAATACATTCACCTATAAGAACTGGGACCTCAACATTTTCCTCAGGGGAAACTTTGGGTATAAGCTGTTCAACATGCAGGCTTTTTACCTGGGCACACCAGCCACACAAACCGATGCTAATACTTTAAAATCGGCCTACGATCCGAAAAGCAAATATTCAAAGCTTACTAACCCGGCCACCACGTCGCTTGCTTCTGACTATTTCCTGGAATCAGGTTCCTTTGTTAAGATCGATAACATAACACTGGGCTATAATTATACAGTTAACTCCAAGTACCTGCAGGCTATCAGGATCTATGGAGCGGTAAGCAACCTGCATACCTTTACCAGCTTCACCGGCGGCGATCCTGACCTGTACCCGGTAAATGATATAACACCCGGTG
>JGI24740J21852_10000176_pt1 | contig 25716 bp, 22 predicted proteins | sample KBSCornC6_FD_21852 | JGI IMG/M metagenome (IMG submission 21852) | reverse complement strand
CGTGGCGGCGTGCTCGTCGAGCATGCGCTTGCCTTCTTCGACCGAGGTGGCGGTGACGACCGGCGCCAGTGAACCGATGGCACGGCCGAAGTAGGTCAGCGCCAATGTCTCGTCGTCCACATACAGAATCTTGGGCGGGTTAGTGGGCTCATTGCCCCCGGGATTGGTCATCCATCACTCCTCATAGCAAATGCAGCAAACGCGCGGATCCGGTGCGGCGTGGTTCGTGTTGTTGATGGTGTTGTCATGGGAACGTCAAAGTCACGCGCGTGCCTGCGCTGGGGGCGGATTCAATGGCAATCGCTCCCCCGAACGATTGCATGATCCGCGTACAAAAAATCATGCCCATGCCGTTGCCGCCTTCCTCGGCGCGCGTGGTCACGGGGTCGATGGTCAATCGCCCGAGAACGTCGGGGGCGATACCGGGGCCGTTGTCCTCGATGCGGATCATGTGCCGCGCGCCCGTCGCTTCCGGTGCGTTGCCGGCGACAATCTCCAGCCGCGGGGCGCTGGTGTGGCGCAGGGCGTGCAGCGCATTGCTTGTCAGCGATGAAAGCACCAGCATCACGCAGTTGGGCAGGGTCGGGATCGGAAAATCCTGCTCCACACGGTACGACACCCATTCACGTTGAGCGTTCGTGAACGGGTAGGTATCAAACAGCGAGCGGATCAACCCGTCGGCGCTATTGGGCGTGGCGGCCGTGCCCGGCTTGCCATAGGTATTGCGCACCGAATTGAGGAACGTGGCGATCACCGAGAGGCAGTAGCGCGCGTTGTCCTGCACGCGGTCTGCCGCGCGGCCAATCTCGGGCAGTGCGCCGGGTGTCGGTTCGGTCTGGTCCACACGCATGCGGATGCCGCGTGCAAAGTTGGAGATCGCCGCCAACGGCGTGTTCAGTTCGTGCGCGAGAAAGGCCAGCGTTTCGTCGATGGCCATCAAGCGCTGCGTGCGCAGCAGGCGGTCTTGCCGCAGCGCCAGCGCCTCCTGCAGCGAACGCCGCACATCTTCGGGCTGATAGGGCTTCTCTAGGATCTTGAACACGCGCCCGGTGTTGACGGCCTGGATCAGCAGGTCCTTATCGGCATACGCAGTGACGAGGATGGTGGCGATATCGCCGTACTCGGCATCGATGAAGCGCAGCAACTCGGTCCCGTCGCCGCCAGGCATGCGGAAGTCAGTCAGGACCACGCTGATGCGCTCGTGCGCATCGTGCAGCACGGCCTTGGCTTCGTCGACGCTGTTGGCGGTCAACACCTCGTAGCCGGCGCCGATCGTGCGCGCGAACCACTTGCAGGCCTGCGCTTCGTCGTCGACGTAGAGGATGGTGACGGTGTCCGGCGTGGCGTTCATGGTGCGTTTTACTCCGCGCGCGGCAGGTCGAAGGTGAAGCGCGCCCATTCGCCTTCCTGGCTGGTCACGGCAAGCGTGCCGCCGTGGCGCTGGATCACGCTGTAGCTGATCGACAGGCCGAGCCCCAGGCCCTTGCCGACATCACGCGTGGTGAAGAACGGCTCGAACACGCGCGAGAGGTTCTTCTCGGCGATGCCAGGGCCATTGTCAGTCACCACCACGTGCAGGCGGTTGTCGATCCAGTCGGCGGCGATCTCGATGCGCGGGTTTGGGCGCTGCGCCTTCTGCATGGCCAGCGCCGCATTCGACAGCAGGTTGATCAGCACGCCAATGATGGCCGCTTCGTCACCGCGTACCAGCGTATCGGCCGGCAGCTTTCGCTCGAGGTTGACGCCGCGCAGTTCGTGGCTCGTCAGGCGCACGGCCGAATCCACAGCCTTTTCCACCAGGAACGGGGCATCGGCTTCGCCCTTTTCAGGGCTGCGGTACGCGAAGGTTTTGAGGTCGGACACGATGTGCTGCACGCGCTGCATGCCTTCCTTGGCATCGATCAGGCATTCCGCCAGCATTGGGCTGGTTTTTGCGGCAGGGTCTTCCTGTGCCACGGAAATCGCCATGAGGCAGAAGTTGACCGGGTTGTTGATCTCATGCAGCAGGCCAGCGGAGAGCGTGCCGATGGCGGCCATCTTTTCCTGCTGCAGAAGCTGGCCCTTGATTTCAACCAGACTGCTGTTGGTGTTTTCAAGCTGGCTGTTCTTGTCGGCCACTTCTTCCTTGAGCTTGAAGAGCTCGAACCGGCTGCGCTCGTTAAAGTACGTGCAGAAGACCCCCAGCGTCGAGGTGAAGATCAGGAACTGCGAATTCACGAAGAACGTGCTGCCGGCCACGCTGGCTGGATCGTGAATCAGGCAGGCCAGCAGGTACAGCGTATAGGTGATGAGCCCGAAGCCGATGGTCTGCTTGGTATTGAACGGCAGCACGCTGCCGGCCGCAAAGACAGCCAGGTGCAGCCCCGTCGCATAGATCGAGTGCGCGCCCTGCGTGGCGGAGATCATCCACGCGATCATGATCTGGGGAAAACACAGCCAGAGCAGGGTCAGATACGACAGCCGCTGCCGTCCCCACCGGGTTGGCAGGACCAGATAGACAACGAAGATCAGCAGCGAAACAAAGACGCGCGCCAGGAAGAACGGCTTGAGGTTGGCCGGGTAGGTGTTGTAGTCCAGGCCGGCGCCCATCAGCACCAGAACGATACCGACGAGCGCGGTGGTTCGGCTGAACGACAGCCGGAAGCCTTCTCGCTCGGCGCTGTAGAACGCGCTCTTTAAGGGATCACTTGCGCTCTGGGCCATCTAGATCACCGTCGCCTCGCAGAACACGTTGACGCCGGTCGCGTCGACGTAGGCCTTGGTATCGCGGCATGCTTCTTCGGGGAATGTCGCGGCGAGCTGCTGTTCATCCCGATAGATGAGATACCACTCGAGCAGGTGTTCCATGGTGAAGAGTCGCTCCGGGTTGCTCGAATGTACGTTGGTGGCCAGGATGCGTCCTCCGGGACGGGTGCGTGTCGTGAAATAGGTCAGCAGCCGGTTGCAGACCTTGTCCGAAATGTAGTCGAACAGCCCTGCGCAATAGACGGCATCGCAATCGCGAACTTCTTCGGCGCGGCGTGCGGGACGCTTGATGAGTTCGTGCACCGATTGGTGAATGAACTGCGCCGACAGTTTGGCACCTGCCTGCTTGGCGGCTTCGGTCAGCCGGGCTTGCGCGTAGTCCAGCGTTTCCTGGCTGAAGTCGATCAACTCGAATTCGAGCAGGTGGGGTTCTTCGAATTCACGCAGAAAGCGCTGAACCTCCACGGCCGGGCCACAGCCGAGATTCATGACGCGGTACGGGCGCCCTTCGGCCTTGGCCCGCATTGCGAGCTCTTTGAGAAAGTTCACCAGGATGTCGATGCGATTGCGGTGCGCTTGCGCAACCTGCGCCTTCAGGAACGTGACGTTGACGATCTGGAAATACGTGCTGGGACCATCCTGCGGGTCGCCCAGAATCTGGTTGACCATTTCGTAGTCGCCCGCATAGCCCAGGGGCTTGGTGAACGTGCGGTGTACGAACGGCGAGCGCAGTAGCAGCGGATGCAGCGCGCTTTGCGCGAAGCCGCGATGGGAAGGTGCCAGGTTGGGCTCGATCTCGGCGGCTTCGCCTTCAAGGATGTCCAGGTAATGCTTGACCCGCAACATGACGGGCTCGGCCAGTTCCATGAAGACATCGGGCCGCAGCTTGCTATCTTCCCGCGGCAAAGACTTTGACAAGTCGACCTGCTCGATCCAGCGCGAGACCTCTGCCAGGAAGGCGCGCATTTCGTTGATGACGATCTGGTACTCGCGGTGGATGCGGAAGCGCTCCTGCCATTCCCGCACGAACGTTCGCGCTTCTTCGCCCACCGACGCGGGCGTGTCCGCCACCTCTGACAACTCGCGCCATTCGTCGATGAGCGTGAGCGACACGACGGCGGTCAGGCCGGTGTTGACCAGGCTGATCACCACGGCCTTGCCAAGATAGACCTGGCGCGTACCGATCTTGATGGCGAGATCGGACAGAACCTCGCTGACCTGCACGATCGAGTACGGGTTGTAGATCTCCATCACCAGGGCACGTCGCTGCAACGTGATGATGGTGCCGCGGACCTGTTGACCCTGGGAGTTGCGGAAGCTGACTGCCGGATCGATTTGGTTAGGTGAGTACACGGTGCGAATTTGCCGGAGACTTCAGGGGAAACGTCTGCCAAATGGGACGCTCTCTCCAACAACCGCGCATCCGGAATCGCGCCGCAACGCCGGATACCGCGAACACAGCGCGCCCCGCCGACACCGCCGGGCATGCTGCCGCATCAGTCGTGAAAGCAGGCCTGAAGCCGTCCGCTGGCCGCGCGCTGGGCGCGGCCCGGGCGTCTCTCGCCCAAACCCGCTTCGAGAAGATCGGGGAAGGAGGTTGGCCGTCGCAAGGGCGATGCGCCTTCGCGTTTCGGCATTCCTCAGATCAACAGCGTGGCAACGGGAATCGTGCAACCGCGAACAAATTGGAGCGATGCACTCCCCTGATATCCGCAACACGCGCCGTCTTGACTACGCGTGGCCCGCTGCTGCATCCCAAATCGTCTTTCAAGGAGAATCCCGCACAGTAATGCATCCGGGGCGCCGTATCGTATGTCGTCGGCACCCTCGACCGCCATGATGCCGTAGCAAAGCCACGCATGCATCAGGGCGATTCAGCCGGTCCATGCTCTGACGTCATGGCAGCCGGGTGATTCAAACGATTGTACTTGTCCAAGATAGCCCACACAACGTAGAACCCCGCAGCACAACAGGGACTGGGTTGCGTGGTCTTCAGCGCAACTTGCGGCCGGTGAGTGCGTCCGGATCCTGTTTGTAGTTGGCGAGAAACTGCGTGTAGCTATAGATCTGTGCCGGCAGCAGATGGCTGGGCATGTCGAACAGCGCGTAGTAGTACGGCTCGCGCCCCTGGCAGACTTCGGCTGGCAGGCAATACTGTTCCCACTCCACGCAGGCCGGGGTGTACATGCCGTCGCCCGGCCAGAAGAACGGAACGATCTGTTTGTCCCGCAGCCCCTTGAGCAGCGCTTGCGGCGCGTTGTAGGCCTCGGCGTTTTCCAGGTGTGTGAGCATGCTCGCGTTGGTCTCGATGACCATCAGCGTGGCGCGCCCATCTGCTGTGAGCAACAGCACGCCGGCCGGGTGCGGGTACAGGTAGTACTCGATGAAGCGATACCGCGCCGAGAGCTCGCGCACGAGCTTGGTGACAGCCGGGTCCGACAGGAAGCTGAACGAGTGGCGCGACAGCAGGTCACGCAACGTGCTCGACAGGTTGCTGAAGTAGCGCATCTGCAGCGCTTCGATCTCCGCGCTCAGCCGCTCCGCCATGGCGGGGTGGTCTTTCTTGATGTAGCGGTCGATCAGGCCGTCGTTGAAGCCTTGCACGGCGATGTTCTCATCGGCCATGCCGGTGAGCAGGATGGTCATGCAGGGCAAGTCTTTGAGCTTGGCGCAGAACTCCAGCCCGTTCATGCGCGGCATGGAGTAGTCGACGACGATGACGGACGGCTGCAGGAAGCGATTGACCTCGTGGATCTGGCGGTAAATGCGGTCGACGTCGAGCTGGATGGTGCGGCGCTCGGTAGAGAACGTCAGGTCGTCGTGGGTAACGCGCACCGGCAAAAAACCGGGCATGCGCAGTGAATGCCACTGGCGCAGCCACGCCAGCGCCTCTTCCGGGTCATTGAAGGCGAGCAGCGCACGCGACGGGTCCATCTGGAACCCGAGGCTTTCCACAAACGATTGACTGTCGTCGACCACCACGGTCAGGGTGGGGTGGAAATAGACCGGCAGGGCGCTGTCCTGTTGCATACGTCGGGAAAAATCGGGAGGAGGGCGGTGGCAGCGCCCGGCCGGCTCGGCTGGCGCTACCTGATTGCACTAAGTTACTGCCTGGCGCCGCCGGGGGCAAGCGGAACGATGCGGATGTGGCGGTGGGTTGATGGCCGTCAGCACACCGCCTTAGTCGACGGATTTCACCATATCTTCGACGACCTTCTTGGCGTCGCCGAACACCATCATGGTCTTGTCCATGTAGAAGAGCTCGTTGTCCAGCCCCGCGTAGCCGGCGTTCATGGAGCGTTTGTTGACGATGATCGTCTTGGCCTTGTAGGCCTCCAGGATGGGCATGCCGGCAATGGGCGACTTCGGATCGTTCTTGGCCGCCGGGTTGACCACGTCATTGGCGCCCAGCACCAGCACCACGTCGGCCTGGCCGAATTCGCCGTTGATGTCTTCCATCTCGAAGACCTGGTCGTACGGCACTTCGGCTTCGGCCAGCAGCACGTTCATGTGGCCCGGCATGCGGCCGGCGACGGGGTGGATGGCGTATTTGACCGTCACGCCCTTGTCCGACAGTTTTTCGGTCAACTCCTTCAGGGCATGCTGGGCACGCGCCACGGCCAGGCCGTAGCCCGGGACGATGATGACCGTCTCCGCGTTGCCCATGAGGAAGGCGGCGTCATCCGGCGAGCCCGATTTGACCGGGCGCTGCTGCCCACCGCCACCAGCTGCTGCGCCGGCGGAGGCTTCCGAGCCAAAGCCGCCCAGGATCACGTTGAAGAACGACCGGTTCATCGCCTTGCACATGATGTAAGACAGAATTGCACCGGATGAACCCACCAGCGAGCCCGCGATGATCAGCATCGGGTTGTTCAGCGAGAAGCCGATGCCCGCCGCCGCCCAGCCCGAGTACGAGTTCAGCATTGACACCACCACCGGCATGTCAGCCCCGCCGATCGGGATGATGATCAGCACGCCCAGCACAAAGGCGATGGCCGTCATGATGATGAACGGCAGCCAGCTTTGCGTCAGGAAGAACAGGATGCCGAAGCCCAGCATGGCCACCGCCAGCAGCAGGTTCAGCATGTGCTGGCCGGCAAACTGCACCGGCGCGCCCTGGAACAGACGGAACTTGTACTTGCCCGACAGCTTGCCGAAGGCGATCACCGAACCGGAGAACGTAATGGCGCCCACGAACGTGCCGATGAACAGCTCCACGCGGTTGCCCAGCGGCAGCACATTGTCACCGGCCATGGTGATGCCGAACGCGTCAGGCTCGGCCACGGCCGCCACGGCAATGCACACCGCCGCCAAGCCGATCAGCGAGTGCATCGCTGCCACCAGTTCCGGCATCTTGGTCATTTCGACCGTGCGTGCCACGTAGGCGCCGATGCCGCCGCCGACTACCAGGCCCGCGAAGATCAGGATGAAGCCGGTCGACGTGCCGCTTTCGGTGCCAGCAAACATCTCGGACTTGAGTTTGACGATGAGCGCAATCGTCGTGACGGCGGCAATCGCCATGCCGGTCATGCCGAACGCGTTGCCGCGCCGCGCCGTGGTCGGATGCGACAAGCCCTTGAGCGCCTGGATGAAGCACACCGACGCCAGCAGATACAGCAGGGTGACGAGGTTCATGCTCATTGCTTGGTCTCCCCGTTACCGGCCTTGGCCTTGGGCTCTTTCTTCTTGAACATCTCCAGCATGCGCTGCGTGACCAGGAAGCCGCCAAACACATTCACCGCCGCCAGCGCCACTGCGACCACGCCCATCGTACGGCCCAGCCCAGTCTGCGTGAGACCCGCCGCCAGCATCGCACCGACGATGATGATGGCCGAGATGGCGTTGGTTACGGCCATCAGCGGCGTATGCAGCGCCGGGGTGACCGTCCAGACCACGTGGTAGCCGACGTAGATCGCCAGCACGAAGATGATCAGGTTGATCACCGTGTGATTGACCAGCTCCATCTTGCTTCTCCTCTTACCCGCTTGCTTGTGCGATTTTTTGCGTTCGGGGGCGGTCGGCGGCACCCGTGGGCGCCGCCGCCGGCGGTCAGATTGCCTTGATTTCCTTGATCTTGTTGCCCTCGCCCAGCAGCACGACCTTGGGTTTGTAGCTGGCGACTTCCTCTTCGTTCATCGGCGCGTAGGTGCAGATAATCAGCAGATCGCCCACGTGGGCGCGGCGTGCCGCGGCGCCGTTGAGCGAGATTTCGCCCGAGCCGCGCTTGCCCTTGATGATGTAGGTCGAGAAGCGCTCGCCGTTGTTGACGTTGTACAGCTCGATCTTTTCGTACTCGCGCATGTCGGCGGCGTCGAGGAGATCCTCGTCGATGCCGCATGAGCCTTCGTAATCCAGATCGGCCTGGGTGACCGTCGCGCGGTGCAGCTTGGCGCGAAGCATGTTGCGTTGCATGAAGCTTTCCTTGAAACAAAAGATGAAATCGCCACTGGCGGCCAAGCCGGGATGTGACACCTGCCGGGCCGCCGTCTCCGTTGTTATTTGGCGGCGCTCGTGGCGGCGGGCGCGCGCACTACCTGGCCGCCTTGACTGAGCAGGCAGGCGGCCACGATATCGTCTTCGCGGTTGATGACCAGGCCGCCGTCCTTGTCGACGATCAGCTTGAGGAAATCGAGCACGTTGCGGGCGTAGAGGGCGGAGGCATCAGCTGCCACCATCGACGCGAGATTGGTGTAGCCCACCAGCGTGACGCCGTGTTTGACGACCACGCGATCGGCTTCGGTCAACGGGCAGTTGCCGCCCTGCGCGGCGGCCAGGTCGACCACCACCGAGCCCGGCTTCATCGCCTGCACGGTGGCTTCGGACAGCAGCGTCGGCGCGCGTCGGCCGGGGATCAGCGCCGTCGTGATGACGATGTCGGCCTGCGTTGCGCGCGTGTGTACGAGTTCCGCCTGGCGGCGCATCCAGTCAGGAGGCATCGGCCGGGCGTAGCCGCCCACGCCCTGGGCGATTTCGCGTTCTTCGTCCGTCAGGAAGGGCACGTCGAGGAACTTGGCGCCCAGCGATTCAATTTGCTCCTTCACGGCAGGGCGCACGTCGGACGCTTCGATCACGGCGCCCAGGCGCTTGGCGGTGGCAATCGCCTGCAGGCCCGCCACACCGGCGCCGAGGATGAGCACGCGCGCGGCCTTCACTGTGCCGGCGGCGGTCATCAGCATCGGCATGAAGCGCTGGTAGTGGTTGGCCGCCACCATCACCGCCTTATAGCCGGCGATGTTCGCCTGCGAGGAAAGCACGTCCATGCTTTGCGCGCGCGTGGTGCGCGGCGCCGCTTCCAGTGCGAACGCGGTGACGTTGGCGGCGGCCAGCCGGGCCGTGTTCTCGTCATCAAACGGGTTGAGCATGCCGATGAGCACCGCGCCCGGCTGCATCTGCGCCAGCTCCGCCGGCTCTGGCGAGCGCACCTTGAGCACGATCTGCGCGCCCAGCGCTTCGGCTGCCGTGCCGATCTTGGCGCCAGCGGCCACGTAGGCCTCGTCGGGCTGGGCAGCGGCCACGCCGGCACCCGATTGCACCGTCACCTGGTGGCCAAGCGCGACGTACTTTTTCACCGTCTCTGGGGTCGCGGCAACGCGCGTCTCGTCCGCCCGCGTCTCCTGCGGGATGCCGATGTGCATCGTGTTCTCCTCGTCGTGATGCGCGCGGTGCACGAGGCATAAAGGAGGCGCGCGGGTCGTTTTTTGTTGAACGATGTGGAGCTTACCCGAACTTTTTCGCAGGCGGACCGACCCTGAAGCCTTGCTCGATCATGAGCATTGGCTTAGCGGCAGGCGGCGGAATGTCGCGTCGAGCCATCCTGTTGTTGCAACTCAATTGCAATTTCGATAGCGTGACCGTTTTTCACGCATTGAGTATTGCTATGCAGCGTAGACGACGTTCCATCCCCTCGCATGCTAGATGGAGCATTGCGGGCGTGGTTTTGTGCGGTGCATCAAACATGAGCACCGCAGAGACCGCCCCAACGTTTGCGCTGGAGGAATCGATTGTGCGTGGCTTGGCAAGCGACGAACGTTTGCGCGTGCGGCGGGCGAGTTCCGGCACGCTGACGGATACGCCGCTCAAAGATGTGCCGCAGTCGGTGGGCGTCGTCACGCGCGGCGCGCTCGATGACTTTGGCGCAACACGTCTGGACACGGCGCTGGACTGGGTCAGCGGGATCAGCCGACAGAACAATCTGGGCGGCATGGCTGACAATTTTGCCATCCGCGGTTTTGCTGGCGATCTCAACACTGGCTCGGATTACCTCGTTAACGGTTTTTCGGCCAATCGCGCCAACAGCGTGCCGGTGGATGCCGTCAACATTGCGCGCATCGATGTGCTCAAGGGGCCATCGGCGGCGCTGTATGGGCGCAGCGACCCGGGCGGCATCGTCAACATCGTCACGCGCACGCCGCAGTTCAAGCCCTCGCGCGAGATCACGCTGGCGGTGGGCAACCATGGTCGATACCGGCTCGCGACGGAGATGACGGGCCCGCTGTCCGAGCGCTTTGCCTATCGATTGGGCGTGGCGGCGGAGAGCAACCAGAGCTTTCGCGATTTCTCGTCGAGCCGGCGATACGTCGTCGCCCCGTCGTTCACGTGGTTGGCGACGGACGACACCGTCGTGACGTATGCGTTCGAGGCGGCGCAACTGAAGACGCCGTTCGACCGAGGCATCGTGGCCATCAACAAGCAGTTGGGCGCGCTGCCGCCGTCGCGCTTTCTGGGGGAACCAGGCGATGGAGATACGACCGTGCGCACGCAAAGCCATCAGCTGACGGTCGAGCACCAATTGAACAGCGGCTGGAAGCTCAATGGCGGGCTGCAGTATCGATCGTCGGATCTGTTTGGCAAGTCGTCGGATGCGGCGAGCCTGCAAGCGGATGGCCGCACCCTGTGGCGCCAGGCCCGCGAACGCGACTACCACGCCAACGACCTCGCGGGGCGCGTCGATGTGCAAGGCGATGTGCACACCGGCGCGATCAAGCACACGCTGGTGGCCGGCGCCGATTTCTACAACTTCCGCTACGACCCGGTGCTATATCGTGCCAACCCAAGCGCCGCCGCGCCGTATGCCATCGATATCTTCGACCCGGTTTATGGGCAGCCGCGCCCCAGCATGCGGCTCACCACCAGCACGCGCGAGACACAGCGCGGTTTCGGTGCGTTCGTGCAGGACCAGATTGCACTGTCCCCGCAATGGAAGCTGCTGGCTGGCGTACGCATGGATCGCTTCCTGCAACACGCCGACAACCGCCTGACAAACACGCGCGTCGCGCAACAGCAGACGGCCTATAGCCCGCGCATCGGCATCGTGTATCAGCCCGTGCAGACGCTGTCGCTGTACGCCAATACGTCGCGTTCGTTCCGGCCCAACACGGGCGTGGGTGCGCAGGGCAACGCATTCGCGCCGGAGCGCGGGCGCGGCTACGAGGTGGGCGCCAAGCTGGAAACCGCCGATGGCCGGCTTGGCGGCACGCTGGCGCTCTATTCAATCGACAAGACGAATGTGCTGACGGGCGATCAGCGTGACCCGACGTTCCAGCGCACGGCGGGTGCGGTGCGCAGCCGCGGTGTCGAGCTCGATGTGTCGGGGCAGGTGACGACGAACGTCAAGATGCTGGCCACGTATGCCTATACCGATGCCCATGTCACCGCCGATACGGTGCTGCCGTCGGGCGCGCCGCTGTCGAACATTCCACGCCATAGCGCCAGCGTGCTGGGCCTGTATGAGTTTGGCGCCGGCGCGTTGGGCCGCGCGGGCGCAGGCGGCGGCGTGGTCTACGTGGGCGAGCGCGCCGGTAACAGTGTCGACAACGGCTTCAAGCTGCCTGCGTACACCACCGTGCGCCTGCATGGCTACGTGCAGCCGACGCGCGCGCTGCGTCTCTCTCTCACCGTCGACAACCTGTTTGACAAGCGCTACTACGCCAGTTCGTACAACGAGCTATGGGTTGCCCCCGGCGTTGAGCGGCAAATCACGCTAGCCGCGACCTACAAGTTCTGACGATGGCGCCAAGTTCTTCGCGGCTTGCCGCAGTGGATGCGTTGCGCGGCCTGGTGATGACGCTGATGGTGGTCGACCATCTGCGGGAGTTTTTCTTCCTGCACGCGCAGGTGACGGACCCGGTGGATCTGGCGGTCACTTCGCCGGCGCTGGCGCTGACGCGATTTGCCAGTCATCTGTGCGCGCCGGTGTTCGTGTTTTTGGCGGGTATGTCGGCGTGGCTGTCCGGCCAGAAGCACGGCGGAGACCCGCGCGGCGTGTCGGTGCATCTCGCCAAGCGTGGGCTGTTCCTCGTGGTGCTGGAGCTAACCGTCGTGAACTTCGCCTGGACGTTTACGTTTCCGCCCACGACGGTCTATCTGCAAGTCATCTGGGCGATTGGGGTGTCGATGATCGCGTTGGCGGGGCTGATCTGGCTGCCGCGCGGCGTGCTGCTGGCGGTCTCGCTGGCAATCGTGGCAGGGCACAACCTGCTGACGGGTGTGCACGTGGCGCCGGATGCATCGTGGCATACGCTGTGGGCGGTGCTGCATCAGCGTGACTGGATCGTGCTGGCTGACGGCTTGCGGTTGCGCACGTCGTATCCCGTGCTTGCGTGGATTGGCGTGATTGGTCTGGGTTATGCGTTTGCGCCGGCCTATGCGCGGCGCTCGCCAGAAGCGCGGCGGGCGTTGTGTTGGCGGCTTGGCGTGGGGTGCCTGATCGGCTTGACGGTGCTGCGTGTGCTCAACGGTTATGGCGAACCGCAACCGTGGACGCACTCTCCCGATGCGCTGACGACCGCCGTGTCGTTCGTCAATCTGACCAAGTACCCGCCGTCGCTGGATTTTTTGTTGCTGACGCTGGGCTTGGGGCTGGGTGCGCTGGCGTGGCTCGACCGCCTGCCGGCACGCGTAGCTGACATGCTGCAGACGCTGGGCAGTGCGCCGATGTTTTTCTACGTGCTGCATCTGTATGTGCTGCACGTGGTGTACCTGATGGCGCTCCACGCGTTCGGGGCCAACCAGGGTACGCGTTTCAGCTTCGATTCCGTCTGGCAACTCTGGGCGGCATGGTCGCCGACACTCGCGCTGCTGTACTGGCCGACGCGCTGGTTTGCACGGCTGCGCCGCACCGGGCGTTCCCCGTGGATGCGCTATTTGTGATGCAGCCGCCATCCCAAGCGGATGTGTTCTCGCCCGGCTACAATAACGCCTTGTTTTTGTTGCCTTTTTTGCCATGAACCAAGCCGTTCGCTGGAAGCCCAGCGTCACCGTTGCCGCCGTCATTGAACAGGACGGGCGCTTTCTGCTGGTGGAGGAGCACACCGATGTCGGTCTGCGCCTGAACCAGCCTGCCGGCCATCTCGACCCCGACGAAAGCCTGGTCGACGCCGTCGCGCGCGAGGCGCTGGAAGAAACGGCGTACAGCTTCGTGCCGACTGCGTTCCTGGGTTGCTACATGGCGCAGTTCCAGCCGCCGCAAGGGGACCCCGTCACCTATGTACGGATGGCGTTCACCGGCGAACTTGGCCCGCAAGACCCGCGGCGCACGCTCGACGACGGCATTGTCCGTACCGTTTGGATGACGGCGGATGAAATCCGCGCCAGCCAGGATCGTCACCGCAGCCCGCTGCTGCTGGCCTGCGTGGAGGACTACCTAGCCGGCAAGCGTTATCCGCTCGAGGTCATCCACACGCACGCCAGCGTGTACGGCTTGGGAGTGGAGCAATGAGCAAGAAGCGCGTGGTCGTCGGCATGTCTGGCGGCGTGGATTCCTCCGTCACGGCATGGATGCTCAAGCAGCAGGGCTACGACGTCGTCGGTCTGTTCATGAAGAACTGGGAAGACGATGACGACAGCGAATACTGCTCGACCCGGCAGGACTGGATCGACGTGGTGTCGGTGGCCGACCTGATCGGCGTGGACGTGGAAGCCGTCAACTTTGCTGCCGAATACAAGGACCGCGTATTTGCGGACTTCCTGCGCGAATACTCGGCCGGCCGCACACCCAACCCAGACGTGCTCTGCAACGCCGAGATCAAGTTCAAGGCCTTCCTCGACCACGCGATGGCGCTGGGGGCGGACACGATCGCCACCGGCCACTACGCCCGCGTGCGCGAAGTCGATGGCCGTTTCGAGCTGCTCAAGGCGTTCGACCACACGAAAGATCAGAGCTACTTCCTGCACCGGCTGAATCAGTCGCAGCTCTCGCGCACGCTGTTTCCGCTGGGCGAGATTCCGAAGACGAAAGTGCGGGAGATTGCAGCCGAGATCGGCCTGCCGAATGCCAAGAAGAAGGATTCCACCGGCATCTGCTTCATTGGCGAGCGGCCGTTCCGCGACTTCCTGAACCGTTACCTGCCGACTAAGCCCGGCCCGATCAAGACGCCCGACGGCAAGACCATCGGTGAGCACATTGGTTTGGCGTTCTACACGCTGGGACAGCGCAAGGGCATCGGCATCGGCGGCAGCCGCGATGGCAACGGCGATGCGTGGTACGTGGCGCGCAAGGACATGGCGGCCAACACGCTGTACGTGGTGCAGGGCCATGACCACCCATGGCTGTTGGCGCATACCGTGCACGCCGAGGACCTCAGCTGGGTCGCCGGCCATGCGCCGGCCGAAGGCACACAGATCGGCGCCAAGACCCGCTACCGCCAAGCCGATGCGCCATGTACCGTCGCGCGTGCTACCGATGGCGCGCTCACGCTGACCTTCCCCGAGGCGCAGTGGGCCGTCACGCCCGGCCAATCCGCCGTGCTGTACGACGGTGAGATCTGCCTGGGTGGTGGGATTATTTCTGCGGCTGAGCCCGCCATCGTCGAAAAAGCCGTCGCCTGACCGGTTTTCGCAACACTGCGTTGTGACGGCTGCGGCGGTGGCGGCGGTCGTTTAAGCTTGCGCCCTGTTTTGTCTTCCACAGGGTTTGTCATGCTGCCACGTCGCTACTGGGCCTTTGCGGGCGTTGTGCTGTTGTTTGCCGTCACCGCTGGGTTTGCAGCGGTGGGGCGCCTGCACTGGGTCTGTGCGGTCATTCCGGGCCTGTTCGTGATCCTGGGCGTGCACGACATCACGCAGACGCGCCATTCGGTGCTGCGTAACTATCCGCTCTGGGGGCACTTCCGCTTCCTGTTCGAATTCATCCGCCCGGAAATCCGCCAGTACTTCGTCGAGGACGACACCGACGAGCGCCCTTACTCGCGCGCCCAGCGCAGCATCGTCTACCAGCGCGCCAAGGGCGAAGTCGATAGCCGCCCATTCGGCACCGAAGTCGACGTGAAGGTGGCGGGCCACGAGTGGATCGGCCACTCGCTCGCGCCATCGCGTATTGCCTCGTCGGACTTCCGCGTGACGGTGGGCGAGGGCCGCGCTCAGCCGTATTCGATGTCGGTGTTCAACATCTCGGCGATGAGCTTTGGGGCGCTGTCGGGCAACGCCATTCGCGCGCTCAACCGCGGCGCGAAGCTCGGCAACTTCATCCATGACACGGGCGAGGGTTCGATCTCGCCGTACCACCGCGAAGAGGGCGGCGACCTGATCTGGGAAGTCGCCTCAGGTTATTTCGGCTGCCGCGATGCCAATGGCCGCTTTGACCCGGACAAATTTGCCGAGCAGGCGCGCAACCCGCAGGTGAAGATGATCGAGGTGAAGCTGTCGCAGGGCGCCAAGCCGGGGCACGGTGGGGTCTTGCCGGCCGCGAAGGTGACGCCCGAGATTGCTGCCACGCGCGGCATTCCGATCGGGCAGGACTGCATCTCGCCGGCCGCGCATTCGGAATTCAATTCCCCGCTGGGGTTGCTGCAGTTTGTGGACCGCTTGCGCACGTTGTCTGGCGGCAAGCCCACTGGTTTCAAGCTGTGCATCGGCCACCCGTGGGAGTTCTTCGGCATCGTCAAGGCGATGCTCGAGTCGGGCATCCTGCCGGACTTCATCGTCGTGGATGGGGCGGAAGGCGGCACGGGCGCGGCGCCGCTGGAGTTTACCGACCACGTCGGCACGCCGCTGCAGGAAGGGCTGCTGCTGGTGCACAACACGCTGGTCGGTACCAACCTGCGCGACAAGATCAAGATCGGTGCGTCGGGCAAGATCGTCACGGCGTTTGACGTGGCCCGCACGCTGGCGATGGGCGCCGACTGGTGCAACGCCGCACGCGGCTTCATGTTTGCGCTGGGCTGCATCCAGGCCCAGAAGTGCCATACCGACCGCTGCCCGACCGGCGTGGCCACGCAAGACCCGTCTCGCCAGAAGGCGCTGGTGGTGCCCGACAAGGCTGAGCGCGTGCACCAGTATCACAAGCACACGCTGCATGCGCTGCTGGAGTTGACGCAGGCGGCCGGCCTGCAGCATCCGGCGGATTTCCGCGCGCACCACATCGTGCGGCGCGTGTCGGGTAACGAGGTGCAGTTGCTTTCCGCGTTGCTGAAGTACCTGGAGCCCGGCGATCTGCTGGCCGGGCGCTATCGTTATCAGCTGTACGAGCGGTATTGGCCGATGGCCCAGGCCGACCGGTTTGAGCCGGTGGCCGTCTAGCGGAAGGGGATTACTGCGGCTGGGTTTCGATGAAGCTCGGCCGCTTTTCCATGCGCGCGTAGAACGTCGCCAGGTTGGCGTGACGTTCGCGCCAGTCGATCTGCGGCTGGCGGAAATCCAGATAGGCAAGTGCACAACCGACAGCGATGTCGGCCAGTGTCAGGTGGTTGCCGTTGCACCACATCTTGTCGGCCAGGCCCTGCGACATGGCTTTCAGCGCGTTGTGGATCTTGTGGTTCTGGCGCGCGAGCCAAGTTTCGCTGCGCTGCTCGGGCGTGCGCTGCGTGTGTTCAATGCGCAGCATGAGCGCGGCGTCGAGCAGGCCGTCGGCCAGCGCTTCCCAGCAGCGCACTTCCACACGCTCGCGGCCCGAGGGCGGAATTAGCCGCGCCACGGGCGACAGCGTGTCGGCATACTCGGCAATCACGCGCGAGTCGAACAGGGCGCCACCATCGTCCATCACCAAGCAGGGCACTTTGCCCAGCGGGTTGAACTGGTGGATCTGCGTGTCGGCGCTCCAGACGTCTTCCAGCACGAACTGGTAGTCGATTTTCTTTTCGGCCAGGACCACGCGCACCTTGCGGGTGTACGGGCTGGCGTGCGATCCGATCAGTTTCATAGGCATGTCATGTTGGAGGCCGAAGTATAGCTGCGCGCTCTTTCGCGTGCGCTGGGCGGCGCTTCCACCAAACGGAGGCTTGCCTTCCATGGTTAATCTGGCCAGATTGGCCATGGAAAGCAGGTGCCGGATGGTAAAATCGCGCGTTTACCGGGTGCGTGCCGGGTGCGCATGTGCACCTTGGTTCAACGCTCGATGCAGCGTCCGGGTTGTCCGGATTGAGTTTCCCTTCACATTTTTTCCCGCCTGCCATGTCGTCGCTTTCTGCCCTGACCGCCCTGTCTCCCATCGATGGCCGCTACGCTGCCAAGGCCGATCCGCTGCGTGAGTGGCTGTCCGAAGCCGCTTTCATGCGCAATCGCGTGAAGGTGGAGGTGCACTGGCTGATCGCCCTGTCGCAGGCCGGCCTGGCGGAAATCCCGCGTTTCTCGGCGGCTGCCGAAGGCGCGCTGCTGGCCCTGGTCGAGAACTTTGCCGAGGCAGACGCTGCCCGTATCAAGGAAATCGAAGCCGTCACCAACCACGACGTGAAGGCCGTCGAGTACTGGATGAAGGAGCGCGTGAAGGGCAACGCCGAGCTGGAAGCCGCCAGCGAGTTCATCCACTTCGCCTGCACCTCGGAAGACATCAACAACACCTCGCACGGCATGATGCTCAAGGGCGCGCGCGACACGGTCATCGTGCCGACGCTGCGTCGTGTGCAGGCCCGCCTGGTGGAACTGGCCCACGCCAACGCCGATGTGCCGATGCTCTCGCGCACGCATGGCCAGCCGGCTTCCCCCACCACGCTGGGCAAGGAAATGGCCAACGTGGCAGCCCGCTTGGACCGCGCCATCCGCCGCATCGAAGCGGTCGAGCTGCTGGGCAAGATGAACGGCGCGGTGGGCAACTACAACGCGCATCTGTCGGCGTATCCGTCGCTGGACTGGGAAGCCTTCTCGAAGAATGTGATCGAAAGCCGCCTCGGCCTGACGTTCAACCCGTACACCATCCAGATCGAGCCGCACGACTACATGGCCGAGCTGTTCGATGCCGTGGCGCGCGCCAACACGATCATCCTGGACTTGGACCGCGACGTCTGGGGTTACATCTCGCAGGGCTACTTCAAGCAGAAGACCAAGGCCGGCGAGATCGGCTCGTCGACCATGCCGCACAAGGTCAACCCGATCGACTTCGAAAACTCCGAGGGCAACGTCGGCCTGGCCAACGCGGTGCTGCGCCACCTGTCGGAAAAGCTGCCGGTCTCGCGCTGGCAGCGTGACCTGACGGATTCGACCGTGCTGCGCAACATCGGCGTGGCGTTCGGCTACAGCCTGCTGGCGTACGATGCCTGCCTGCGCGGCCTGGGCAAGCTGGAAACCAACCCGTCGCGTCTGGCGGAAGACCTGGACGCCTGCTGGGAAGTCCTGGCCGAGCCGGTGCAGACCGTCATGCGCCGCTACGGTATTGCCAACCCGTACGAGCAGTTGAAGGAACTGACGCGCGGCAAGGGCATCTCGCGCGAGGCGCTGCGTGACTTCATCGGCACCCTGGCGATTCCCGAAGACGCCCGCAAGTTGCTGCTGGACATGACCCCCGGCAGCTATATCGGCAAGGCAGACGAACTGGCGCGCCGGATCACCGCCCAGTAATCGTTTCGAAAATTTGGTGGCTGCACCAAAAAACGGCCCCCTCCGTAGCGCTACGGAGGGGGCTGTTTTGCTATGTGCGCTCGGTAGAATGAGCCGCCTTGTTATGTCAGCGGCTTCGCCAAGTTCATCAAGAAATTTGAATTTCTCGATGAACTTGGGGCGGTCCTGCGCGATCTGATCAGGCAAATAATGCACAATCGTTTGGCGCTGCAGTCCTCACCGACAACGCGCGCCTTCTTCACCGAGGAAACCGATGTCCCACGCTGCTCAATCGAATTTCGCCGTGCGCCGCGCCGCTGATGACGGCGCCTATGGCAAGCCTGCCATCGCGTTGCACTGGATCATTGCGCTGCTGATCTTCGCAGCGTTCGGGCTGGGTCTGTACATGACCGACATTCCGGGCTTTACGCCCACCAAGCTGAAGCTGTACTCGTATCACAAGTGGATCGGCATCACGGTGCTGATCTTCGCGGTGCTGCGCGTCCTGTGGCGCCTGACGCATCCGGCGCCGGGTCCGGTGGCGGGCATGCCGAAGTGGCAGCACAAAGCGGCCGAAGGCGCGCATCTGGCGCTGTATCTGCTGATCCTGGCGGTGCCGCTCACGGGGTACCTGCTGAGCGTGGCGGCCGGTATCAAGGTCGTCTACCTTGGCGTGTGGGAGCTGCCCATGCCGTTCGACAAGAGCGACGCGCTCAAGGACATCTTTGCGATGGCGCACGAATGGTTGAACTGGACCATGGCGACCATCGTCGTGCTGCACATCCTGGCCGCGCTCAAACACCACATCATCGATCGTGACGGCACGCTGCGTCGCATGCTGCCTTTCTTGCGCTGAATTCCTTCGGTGATTCGCGCTCCCCTGATTTTCAAATGCACCGGTGTGTGCCGGTGCACCTTGCTTCTCCATCCTGACCAAGACTGCCGGCACCGCCCGGCCTGAACGAAGGAGTCTGACGATGAAACGTTTCGTGCGCCCCCGCGCGATTGCCCTGGTTGCCGCTGGCGCGCTGTCGATTGCGGCGCTGTCGGCGTCGGTTTCCGCTTTTGCCCAGGTGGATGCTGCCAAGAGCAGCGTCACGGCCACCGGCAAGCAGCTCGGCGTGCCGATGGACATCAAGTTCGGCAAGTTCGACGCCACCGTGAACTACAACCCGGCCAACGTGGCGGCGTCCACGGCCAAGGTGGACATCGACATCAACAGCGTCGATGTGGGCGACAAGGCCTACAACGACGAACTGAAGAAGAAAGACTGGTTTGACGCCGCCAAGTACCCCAAGGCAACGTTCGTATCGTCGGCATTCAAGCCGGGCGCCAATGGCAAGGTGGACGTGGTCGGCAAGCTGACCATCAAGGGCGTGACGCAAGACATCACCGCGCCGGTCACCTTCAAGCAGGACGGTGCCAATCAGGTGTTTGAAGGCGCGCTGCCCATCAAGCGCAATGCATTCAAGGTCGGCGACGGCGAGTGGAAGGACACCTCCGTTGTTGCCGATGACGTGACGATCAAGTTCCGCGTCGTCATTGCCAAGAAGTAATCCAAGTTTTTCCTCCCCTTTATTTGCTGCTTTTCTCCGCAGGAGTTCTCATGAAATTGCGTTCCCTCGTTGCCGCCCTGTCTGCTGTTGCCGCCACCGCTGCATTTGCTGCCCCCGCCACGTACCAACTGGACCCGAGCCACACGTACCCGAGCTTTGAAGCCGACCACATGGGTGGTCTGTCGAAATGGCGCGGCAAGTTCGAGAAGTCGAGCGGTACCGTCACGCTGGATCGCGAAGCCAAGAAGGGCACGATTGATGTGACCGTGCAGACCGACAGCGTCGACTTCGGCCATGCCAAGATGAACGAGCACGCCAAGAGCGCCGAGATTTTCGACGTGGCCAAGTACCCGACCGCCACGTTCAAGGGCAACTTCACCAAGTTCAAGGGCGACGTGCCGACCGAAGCCGAAGGCCAACTCACGCTGCATGGCGTGACCAAGCCGGCCAAGCTGGAAATCGACGCATTCAAGTGCATGCCGCATCCGATGATGAAGGTCGAGGTGTGCGGTGCTGACGCTGAGATGAAGTTCAACCGCGCCGATTTCGGCATCGACTTCGGCAAGGCCTACGGCTTCAACATGGAAACCAAGCTGAAGATCCAAGTCGAAGGTCTGAAGCAGGACACCAGCGTCGCCAAGCAATAAGCGCGTACGCAACCAACAAAAAACCCCGCAAAGTTTCGCGGGGTTTTTTGTTGCCTGACGGCCGGAGCAGGGCGCTCAGACCTGCGCGCCGAAGTTCGGATCGTCTTCCTTCGGGCCACCGGCCTTCTTGTCGGACTTGACCAGATCTTCGCGCTTGACGCCCAGCCACATGCACAGCGCGGCTGCCACGAACACCGACGAGTAGATACCGAACAGGATACCGATCGTCAGCGCCAGGGCGAAGTAGTGCAGCGTCGGGCCGCCGAACACCAGCATCGACAGCACCATCATTTCGGTCGAGCCGTGGGTGATGATCGTGCGCGAGATGGTGCTGGTGATTGCGTGGTCGATCACCTCGTGCGTGTTCATCTTGCGGTACTTGCGGAACGCCTCACGGATCCGGTCGAAGATCACGACCGATTCGTTGACCGAGTAGCCGAGCACCGCCAGCACCCCCGCCAGCACCGACAGCGAGAACTCCCACTGGAAGAAGGCGAAGAAGCCCAGGATGATCACCACGTCGTGCAGGTTGGCGATCACGCCCGCCACGGCAAATTTCCACTCGAAGCGGATCGACAGGTAGATCACGATGCCGATCACCACGAACAGCAGCGCGAGCAGGCCGTCGGTGGCGAGCTCCTTGCCGACCTGCGGGCCGACGAACTCAACGCGCTGCAGCTTGGCATCGGGGTTGGCGGCGTTCAGGGCCGTCATCACCTGCTGGCTTTGCACGGCCGAGGCGATGGGCTTGCCGTCCGGGCCGTTCTTGAGCGGCAGGCGGATCATCACGTCGCGCGAGGTGCCGAAGTTCTGCACCTGGGCGTCGGCATAGCCGAGCTTTTCAACGTCGCCGCGGATCTTCGGCAGATCGGCGGGCTGGGTGTAGGCAACTTCCATCACCGTACCGCCGGTGAATTCCACCGACAGGTGCAGCCCCTTGTGGAACAGGAAGAAGACAGCGGCGATAAACGTCAGGAACGACAGCGCGTTGAGGATCAACGCGTGCTTCATGAACGGAATGTCGCGGCGGATGCGGAAAAACTCCATGGTCTGCCCTTTGTGGCGACCGCCCCATCGTGTCGGGGGCGGTGCCGGTTATGCGAGATTCAGTGTTGGGTGGGCCGTGCTTACTTGGCCGGCGTTTGCGGCGTGCCGGTATTGCCCGGCTTCCACACCTGCCCGATGGCAACGCTCTGCAGCTTCTTCTTGCGGCCGTACCAGAGGTTCACGAGGCCACGGTTGAAGAACACCGCCGAGAACATCGAGGTGCCGATCCCCAGGCAGTGCACGATCGCAAAGCCGCGCACTGGGCCCGAGCCGAAGGCGATCAGCGCCAGGCCGGCGATGAGCGTCGTCACGTTCGAGTCCAGGATGGTCGCCCACGCGCGGTCGAAACCGGCGGCGATGGCCATCTGCGGCGACGCGCCGTTACGCAGTTCTTCACGCACGCGCTCGTTGATCAGCACGTTGGCGTCAATCGCCATACCGAGCGCCAGCGCAATAGCAGCGATACCGGGCAGCGTGAGCGTGGCCTGCAGCATGGAGAGCAGGGCGATCAGCAGGAACACGTTGACGCCCAGCGCCGCCACCGAGAACGCACCGAACAGCATGTAGTACAGCACCATGAACACCGAGATGGCCAGGAAGCCGTACAGCGCCGAATCGAAGCCTTTCTTGATGTTGTCGGCACCCAGCGACGGGCCGATGGTGCGCTCTTCGATGATCTCCATCGGCGCCGCCAAGGAGCCTGCGCGCAGCAGCAGCGCCAGGTCCGATGCCGCTTCGGTGGAGCCCATGCCGGTGATCTGGAAGCGCGAGCCCAGTTCAGACTGGATGGTCGCCACCGTCAGCACTTCGCCCTTGCCCTTCTCGAACAGCACGATGCCCATGCGCTTGCCGATGTTGTCGCGCGAGACATCGCGCAGCATGCGGCCGCCCTGGCCGTCGAGCGTGATGTCGACCGACGAGTTGTGGTTCTGGTCGAAGCCCGCCGAGGCGCTGGTGATGCGGTCACCCGTAAAGATCACCTGCTTCTGCAGCAGCACCGGGGCGCTGCGGCCTTGCGTGAAGAGCTCGTCGCCCAACGGCACCGGATCGCCGGCACGCGGCGCGAGCGGTGCGTTCGGGTCAGCCAAGCGGGCTTCCAGCGTGGCAGTGCGGCCGATGATGTCCTTGGCCTTGGCGGTGTCCTGGACGCCGGGCAACTGCACGACGATGCGATCCGGGCCTTGCTGCTGGATCACCGGCTCAGCCACGCCGAGTTCATTCACCCGGTTGTGCAGCGTGACGATGTTCTGCTTGACCGCGTTGTCCTGCACTTCCTTCATCGCAGCGGCGGTGAAGGTGCCGGTGAGCGTGGCGCCGTCGGCCGTTTTGTCGACGGTGTAGGCCAGTTCGCGGGTCGAGTCGGACAGCAGGCTGCGGGCGCGGTCAGCGTCGTCAGCGCTGCTGAACTTGATGGTGATGGTGTTGCCGGCGCGGTCGATGCCGCTGTGGCGGATGTTCTTGTCACGCAGTTGCGTGCGGATGTCGCCGGCCAGCGAGTCGAGCTTCTTCGTCACTGCGCCGTTCATGTCGACCTGCAGCAGGAAGTGCACGCCACCGCGCAAATCCAGGCCCAGGAACATTGGCTTGGCAAAAAGCGGCGCGCCGCTCAGCCAGCGCGGCGAACCCGGCAGCAGGTTCAGCGCAACGATGTAGGTCGGATCGGTCTGGTCGGTGTTCAGGCCGCGGGCCAGGACGTCCTTGGCCTTGAGCTGCGTGTCGGTATCGGCAAAGCGCACGCGCACGCTGGCGGAGGTGCCGTTGTTGTCGAAGAACACGCCATTGGGCTGGATGCTGGCTGCGGCCAGCAGGCTTTCGACCTGCTTCTGGACGTTCAGGTCGACCTTGACGGTGGCCTTGCCCGAGGACACCTGCACGGCAGGCGCCTCACCGAAGAAGTTCGGCAGCGTATAGAGGAACCCGATGGCAAGCGCCACCAGGATCACAAGGTATTTCCAGAGCGGATAGCGATTCATCTTGGAAAGGCAATGAGGCGACGCCGAGGGGCGCGGGCGCGGATTCTTAGAATAGGCGCTGCCTGGGGTTCCGGCGCCAGCGCAATCGTGCGCGGCGCCGGGATGGGCCGATTACAGCGCCTTGAGCGTGCCCTTGGGCAGCACGGTCGAGACGGCGCTCTTCTGGACGGTGATTTCGGTGTTGGCGGAGACTTCCACGGTGACGTACTGCTCGGCCACCTTGGTCACCTTGCCCAGGATGCCGCCTGCGGTGACGACTTCGTCGCCCTTGGCCAGGGCTTCGAGCATCGCCTTGGTTTCTTTCTGGCGCTTCATCTGCGGGCGGATCATGATGAACCACAGCACCACAAACATCAGGATGATGGGCAGGAAGCTCATCAGGCCGCCTGCAGCACCACCTGTCGGTGCGGTTTGCGCGTAAGCGTCGGAAATGAGGAACACGTCAGAACTCCGTAATGGTTCGTCAATCGGTCAAAAATCGGACCGGACATTCTACCATTGCGGTGCCCCGGCAAATGGGCGCGCCGGGCGCCCTGTGGCGCGAGGTTAAAGGGCGCCGCGTGCGCGATCCGCAGCAAAGCGCGCCTGGAATGCCGCAAAGCCGTGCGACTCAATGGCGGCGCGCATTTCGGCCATCAATTCCAGGTAGTAATACAGGTTGTGAATGGTGTTCAGGCGGGCGCCCAGGATCTCGCCCACGCGCTGCAGGTGGTGCAGGTAGGCGCGCGAGAAGTTGCTGCAGGTGTAGCAGCCGCAGGTCTCGTCCAGCGGGCGCGGATCGTTGCGGTGCACGGCGTTCTTGATCTTGATGTCGCCAAAACGGGTGAACAGCCAGCCGTTGCGCGCGTTGCGGGTCGGCATCACGCAGTCGAACATGTCGATGCCGGCGGCGACGCCTGCAACCAGGTCTTCCGGCGTGCCCACGCCCATCAGGTAGTGCGGCTTGTTCGCAGGCAGTCGCGGCGCCACATGCTGCAGCACGCGCATCATGTCTTCCTTCGGCTCGCCGACCGACAGGCCGCCGATGGCGTAGCCGCCAAAGCCTTCGCCACCCGCATCGGCATCAATCGCCTGCAGCCCGGCCAGCGACTCGTCGCGCAGGTTTTCGAACATGCCGCCCTGCACGATGGCGAACAGCGCGTTGGGGTTGTTCTCACGCGCGAACTCGTTGCGCGAGCGTTGCGCCCAGCGCAGGCTCATGCGCATCGAGGCGGCGGCTTCAGCCTCCGTGGCGGGGCGATCGCCGATCTTGTACGGCGTGCACTCGTCGAACTGCATGACGATGTCGGAGTTCAGCCGGCGCTGGATCTGCATGGAGATCTCGGGCGACAGGAACAGCTTGTCGCCGTTGATGGGCGAGGCGAATGTCACGCCTTCTTCGGTGATCTTGCGCAGATCGCCCAGCGAAAACACCTGAAAACCACCGGAATCGGTCAGGATGGGCTTATCCCAGCCGTTGAAGCCGTGCAGGCCCTTGTGCGCATCCATCACATCCAGCCCCGGGCGCAGCCATAGGTGGAAAGTGTTGCCGAGGATGATCTGCGCGCCGATGTCCTTCAGCTCCGCCGGCGACATCGCCTTGACCGCGCCATACGTGCCCACCGGCATGAAGATGGGCGTTTCCACCACGCCGTGGTTCAGGGTCATGCGGCCGCGCCGGGCGAGGCCATCGGTGGTGAGGAGTTCGTACTTGAGCATGATCAGGCGGAAATGGAGTCTGGTTCGGCGCGCGTGAGGAACATGGCGTCGCCGTAACTGAAGAAGCGGTAGCGCTGGGCAATGGCGTGCCGGTAGGCGGCGCGGATGGCCTCCGTGCCCGCAAACGCCGACACCAGCATCAGCAGCGTCGACTTGGGCAGGTGGAAGTTGGTCACCAGCGCGTCGACCAGGCGGAAGCGGTAGCCGGGGGTGATGAAGATGTCGGTGTCGCCGCTGCCGACGTGGATCGTGCCATCGGCTTGCGCCGCCGATTCCAGCGCACGCATCGACGTGGTGCCCACGGCG
>JGI24740J21852_10000175_pt1 | contig 25721 bp, 30 predicted proteins | sample KBSCornC6_FD_21852 | JGI IMG/M metagenome (IMG submission 21852) | reverse complement strand
ACGCCGGCTGCTGGCGGACCCCGCCAACCTGCCATACAACACCCGCGTACAGCTCGGCCCGGAAGTACTGGACCTGAAAATTTCAGCCGTGCGTGCCAACGACGGCAGCTACATCGGCCCCATGCTGACCTGGGCGCTGGTGACCAAAGAGGTGGAAGCCGAAAACCGCATCCGCCAGTTGGCCCACTACGACATGCTCACGGGGCTGGCCAATCGCACCAACTTTCGCGAACAACTGGATGCACGGCTTGCGGTGCCGGGCGCCCGCCTTGGGTTGCTGTATATCGACCTGGACGGCTTCAAGGTCATCAACGACACCAAGGGCCACCGCGCGGGCGATGCCCTGCTTGAACAAGTGGCGGCAAGGCTAAGTTCGGTGTGCAGCTCCGCCGGCACCATCGCGCGGCTGGGCGGGGACGAATTCGCCGTGCTCGTGCCGCACGACGATGCCAACCAGGCAACGGCGCTGGCCTGCGCCATCATCGCGGCGCTCAGCACGCCGTATCCGCTGGGCACCGACCAGAGCGTACGGATTGGGGCGTCGGTCGGCATGGCGCTGGCGCCAGCGCATGGCCATGATGCCGAGAGCCTGCTCGCGCGTGCGGACATCGCGCTTTATGCCGCCAAGGCGGCCGGCAAAGGCATGGCACGCCTGTTCAGCGCAGACATGGAAACCCGCATTCAGGAGCGCGCCCGTCTGGAAGCGCAGTTGCGCGTGGCGCTGGAGCGTGAAGAACGCCTGTTCGTTTTCTATCAGCCAATCATCGAGGTGGAGACCGGCAAGGTCACCGCGCGCGAAGCGCTGGTGCGTTGGCACCATGCCGAGCGCGGCTGGGTGCCGCCGGCGGAGTTCGTGCCCATTGCCGAACAAAGCGGCCTGATCGACCAGCTCGGCCGCTTCGTGCTGCAACGGGCCTGCCGAGAAGCCGCCCGCTGGGAAGACGGTGCGCGCGTAGCGGTGAACGTATCGCCCATGCAACTGGGCAAGGCGACGCTGGCGCAGACGGTGCGTGCCGCGCTGCTCGATGCGGGGCTCGCGGCTGACCGGCTGGAGATCGAAGTCACGGAAACCGCGCTCGTCCAGAACGAGGCCGAGAGCATTGAAGACCTGCGCGAGCTCTATCAGATGGGCGTGCGCGTTGCGCTCGACGACTTTGGCACGGGGTACTCATCGCTGGCGCATCTGCGCGCGTTTCCGTTCGACAAGATCAAGATCGACCGCTCGTTCGTCTGCGACTTGCAGCAGCGGCCTGATAGCGCCGTGCTGGTCAAGGCGATTGCCGACCTGGGCCGGCAGCTTGGCGTGATTACCGTGGCGGAAGGGGTGGAAACACCGGCCCAGGCGCGGCTGATCCGCGAGGCGGGTTGCACACAGGCGCAAGGGTATTTCTACGGCCGCCCTGCCCCGTCCGAAGCGGACCGGGACGCCGTGGAAGCCTGCTCTGCGGTGGAGCTGGCGGCCGCGGGGCTCAGCACCTGCGCCGGTTGACTCAGCGCCACCGCCGGATGCATCCGTGCGTAGGCAAACGCATAGTCCAACTCCCCCGACGCCTGCGCGTGCAACGTGAAGAGCGGCTGCCCAACCTGCACCTGATCATGCAGCCGCACGTGCATTTCCACGCCGGCCACTTGGCGCATCGGCGCACCGGCCAGCTTGGCGATCCGCGCGAGATGCCGGTTGTCGATACTGCTGATGATGCCGTCCTGCTCGGCCACCACATCGCGGCGGAAGATGGCCTCACCGGGCACACGCAGGCCGCCCTGCGCTTCGCAGATCTCTTCGAACTTGCGCCAGGCAGCGCCGCTGTCGAGCACGCCCTCGGCGTCCGCACTGCCTGAGCCGGGTGCCGCCGCCCCGCAGAACTCCAACAACGCGCCAGCCAGCAGCAACGAGCGCTCGCGCAGGTCGAACGGCGCCGTCGGCAAGCGCTGCAGCACGGCCAGCACGTCACGCGCCTCCAGCGCAGGCCCGATCCCCCGGCCCACGGGCTGCATGCCATCGGTCGGCACGATCAGCACATGCACGCCAAACGCCCGCGCCACACGTTCGAGCAACATGCGCAGGCGCTCCAGATCGGGCTGGCTGCGTACCTTGGCAGTGGGCCCGACCGGCACATCGATCACGACATGGGTCGAGCCCGCTGCGATCTTCTTCGACAGAATCGACGCTACCAGTTGTGCATCACTGTCCACATCCAGTGCCCGCTCGACGCGGATCAACACATCATCGGCCGGGCTGAGGCTCAGCGCACCGCCCCACGCCAGCGATGCGCCCACGCGGTCAACCACGTGCCGTAACTCCGTCGCGCTGAGGTTCACGCGCGTGAGCGTTGCCATGGTGTCGGCCGTGCCGGCAGGCGATGTGATGGCGCGCGACGATGTCTTGGGCAACAGCAACCCTGCCGCTGCGGCAATGGCCACGACAATCGGGCTGGTGCGGTTGCCAGGCAGCCCGCCCACGCAATGCTTGTCGGCAACGATGGGGCGATCCCACGTGAGTCGCTCGCCTGAATCGACCATCGCCTGCGTCAGGTCGATCGTCTCCTTCACGCTCATGCGCTCGCCCGCGCATGCGCTCAGGAACGCGGCGATGTGCACGTCGGCGTAGCGCTCGTTGGCGATGTCTCGGATGACGCTGCCGAGCTGATGCGCATCCAGGTGCGCGCCATAGATCTTGGCGCGCACCGCCCGCAGCGATTCCAGCGCCGGCGCATGGCTCACGCTCACCACATCGCCGGGCCGGGCCATCAGCGATTCGGCAGCGCTGACGGACAGGCTGACCTCGCATTTCTCCAGCAACGTGGACGCGACGAGGTTGAGCGTGGCGATCAGCGCGCGCTCGCCAATACGCACCTCCACCCGGGCCTGCGCGGCAAACCCCTCTGCACGACAGACCGCGCAATCCGGGTGCATGTAGATGACATGTTCCTGCCACGTGTCGATGCCGAGCGGCTTGAAGGTCAGCCGGTCGGGCAACGCCGTCACCTCGGATGGCTCGCGCATGGCAATGGCTCCGGAGTCCGCCGAGGTTTCTGACCGGCCATCACACGGGAAAGCGAAAGTGCCCGCTATGCAGGGTGATCTGCTTGGAGCCGGTCAGCTCGAACATGGCCCGGGCAACGGCTTCGATGTCACCGCGATGGCCGGCAAACGCTTGCACCAAGTCTTCGGAACGGCAAGAGCGCGCGCCGAAGTGGTCTTCCAGTGCCTCGGCCGTGATGGCGTAGGTGGCGTTGTTGCCGTCCACCGAGGCACGGCATTGCAGCACCGGGCCGGCCGCGCAGTAAGTGGGCTCGCTGGTGGAAAACTCGATCTGTTTCATGATGCATTCCCCAGGGTTGGGATGTTGCTATCGCCAGCGTAGGAGCGCCGCCCTTAGCGGACAAGCCGACTTGTGACCTCGGGCAGAGGTAGATCAAACAGTGGCGCGATTGCCTCCACCAACGGTGCAGTCAACGCAATGCGGTTGGACGGATGCGCGATGGTGTCGCAGGTGACGACATCCGCAGCCACGTCGCACAACGCGCTGTACGCGCGCTCAGCAAAGACCGCGTGAACGGCTACGCAATATGGGCGTGGCAACCCTGCACGCTGCAGTTGCTCGGCGGCGGCAACCAGCGTGCGGCCGGTGGAGATGATGTCGTCAACCAGCACTGGCACACATCCCGGGCGCATGTCGGGCATGGTCGACCCTATGGCCGACACTTCCACGTGCCACGCGCTATGGCGTGTCTTGTTGAGCACCCTCCACGGCGCATCGCACAGCTTGGCGACGTGTTCGACCCATTGGCGGCTCTCCTCATCGGGGCCGATCAGCATCGGGCTTTGCACGTGCGCGCGCACCCAGGCCGCCAATGCAGGCGCCGCCTGCACGGCAACAGTCGGAATCCCATAGACCTCCGACAGCGTGGAGATGCGATGCAGATGCGGGTCGACCGTAACGAGCCAATCGAAGTACTGGGTCAGCAACGCGGCAAAGTGCTGCGCGGTGCAGATCTCGCCGAACTGGAAGATGGCGTCTTGCCGCATGTAGGCCAGGTACGGCGCTACCAGCCCCACGCGGCGCGCGCCGCCTTCGCGGGCAGCAAGGGCCAGCCACAATAGGGGCAGCAGCTTGTCGTCGGGCCGGTCGAGCGTGCAGATGATGGCGACATCGGCGCCGCGCACTGGCGTTCGCAGCCGCACGTAGGAATCCCCATCGGGAAAGCGCTTGAAGTCCGCATGGCCGATTTCCGCGCCCAGCGGGAGCGCCAATCGGGCAGCGGCAGCTTGGTTGCCCGGCATGGCCAGCACGATGCGCCTGCCCGTCGTGCGCGCAGATGATAGAGCCGGTGCCCGAGATTCCATGATCAGATGAGCGGATAGGTTTGCCGATACTCCGGCATGCGCACCGGCCATTGCAGTTCGCGCTCGATGCGCTGGCGCAGGGCATCGCTGGCGGCCGGCTCTCCGTGGACGACGAAGGTCTGCCGTGGTGCGCGCGTGAAGCCGTGCAGCCACGTCATCAACTCGTTAACATCGGCATGGGCGGAGAGGTTGGCAATCTGCTCGACCGTCGCGCGGATTGGGACTTCCCGCCCGTGCACACGCAACGCACGTTGCCCGGCCAACAGGGCCGCACCGCGCGTACCCGCAGCCTGAAACCCCGACATCAGGATGGCGTTGCGCTTGCCGCCGCCAAAGCTCTTGAGGTGATGCAGCACCCGGCCACCTGTGGCCATGCCGCTGGCGGCAAGAATGATCTTGGGCGTGCGGTCGCTGCTCAAGTGCATCGACTGCTGCGGGCTCTGAATCGGCACAGCCAGCGCACACGCCGCCTGGCAATCCGCTGCTTCGATATGCAGATCATCAACGTGATGCGCAAACACCTCGGTTGCGCGCTCAGCCATCGGGCTGTCGAGGTAGATCGGCACATGCGGAATGCGGTGGGTGCGGATCAACTGATACAGGCAGAACAGCAGTGCCTGCGTGCGCCCGACGGCAAAGGCGGGAATCAGCAGCGTACCGCCCTGGCCGATGGTCCGCCGCACGATCTGCTCCAGCACGTCGAGCGGATCGCCGGCCGGGTGCACGCGGTCGCCATAGGTGGATTCCACCAGCAGCGTATCGGCCTCGGCCACGGGTTCAGGTGGCCGCATCACCGGGTCGACTTGCCGGCCCAGATCGCCGGAAAAGACGATGCGCTGGCCGCCAGCAAACAGCGTCAACGTGGCCGCACCGATGATATGGCCGGCACGATGGAACTCGGCCTCTACACCATCCACCACGGGAAAGCGCTCGCTATACGCCATCGGGTGCAGCTTGCGCAGCGCCTTGGCGGCGTCCTTCTCGTCATAGAGCGGCAAGGCCGGATGGTGGCGGGAGAAACCCTGCGCGTTGGCGTACTGCGCATCTTCCACCGCCAGCCGGGCGCTGTCGGGCAGCATGATGTTGCAGAGCTCGGCCGTGCCCTTCGTGCAATACACGGGGCCGCGAAACCCGTTGCGCACCAGCAGCGGCAGGTAGCCGCTGTGGTCGATATGCGCGTGGGTCAGCACCACAGCATCCACGTGATGGGGGTTGATGGCGAGTGGGTCCCAGTTGCGCAGCCGCAAGGATTTGTACCCCTGGAACAGCCCGCAATCGACCATCACGCGGTGCGCGCCGGTGTCCAGCACGTACTTGGAGCCGGTGACCGTATCGGTGGCGCCGAGAAACTGCAGCCGCATGTCTCTCTCCCTCTTTTTCCTGCTTGCTGCGCTGCTCAGCGAATGGGGACGCGCTGCTGCGGCGAAGCCTCCTTCTTGGGCAGCGTCACGCGCAAGAGCCCATCGGCGTAGGTCGCGTCGACCTTGCTTTCGTCAACGGCGGCATCCAGCGTGAACATGCGCTGCATTGCGCCGCTGTAGCGCTCGCTCCGAATCACGCGCTCGCCTTCCTTCTTCTCGGTCTGCCGCTCCACCTTGGCCGAGATCATGACCGTACCCCGATCGACCGTGACGTCGATGTCTTCCTTCTTTGCACCCGGGATTTCCGCCACCACGTTGTACGCGGAGTCGGATTCCGTCACGTCCACCTTGAACGGCAACACGCCATCCATGTTGCCCCGGAACGAACGCAACAGCCCCTGGAAGATATCGCCCACCGGTTCAATGGCGAACGGGTCGTAACGCCTGAGTTGGCTCATGGCTACCTCCTGATACGTGAACATGACTGGATTGCCGGTACTCGCCGACACATTCATCGTGGCACGGCATGCCGTACGTGCCTTGCGGCAGATCAATGTCCAGAGACGGACACGGAGAAACCCATGCCGGCATGTCGTATGGCGCACGCAATGCAGGGCATGCCGGTTTCCACAGCCGCTGTCAGGTTTTGCTGACAGCGCAGTCCACCCGGCCGACAGGATTCTCAGCCCAGCCTGCATGACGGCACCGCGCGCGCGCCGTCAATACTGGACTCACACAACCAGGCAACCACGCAGCGCAACGGTTGCGACCGCCCCACGATGCACTGGAGTCCGCCATGATCCAGAACCGCAACGCCCCCGCCGCCGACACCCTGCTCTTCTCGCTGGGCGCGCACCTCGTCACCGAGCGTGATGGGTACGAGCACCACGGCATCTACGTGGGCGATGGACAGGTGATCCATTACGCGGGCTTTTCGGGCAGGCGGCGGTGCGGGCCGGTGGAACAGGTCTCTACCGATGCATTTGCCGGCGGACACGCCGTTCACGTCCGGCCGGACCACTGCCCACGGTATGCCGGCGCGGAGGTCGCCCGCCGTGCTGGCTCGCGCCTTGGCGAAAGCAACTACCGGCTGCTCACCAACAACTGCGAGCACTTCTGCGCTTGGTGCGTGTTTGGCGAGGGCCGCAGCGAACAGGTCAGCGCCTGCTTGAGAAGCCCCGTGCGCGCGATGCGCACGGCGTCCAGACTGCTCATGGTGATTGTCGCGGCGCAATGGCGCATACCGCATGCCACTGAACATGCAGCCTGACACCTCTGCTGGAGGACACGATGCACCAACACACCACAGCCCTGCGCGAGCTCATCGCCAAATGGTTTGGTCACGGCAATGCGACGCACCTGCGCATCACACGTCTGCATGGCCCGGGGCTGGAACGCGGTTGCATCCGGGCCGAGCTTGCCAACGCGGCGCAACCGCTGGCGATTGTGTTCTTCCGGCATCAGGCGGGGTGCTGGCGCATCTTTCCGCCCGCGCGTGCCCAAGGCGTCCACGGAAACCGGGAGCGTTGACACGCGTCAACCCCTTAGCGCAAGAGATGGGAAGAATACATAGGCAGGCGCTGCGCTAAGGCGTGCGCCGGACGATGCAGCGTGTTGCTGCACCCCCTGCTCAATGGAGTTACACCGTGACGATTCCCGTCGAACTTTCGTTTCAAGGCCTGCCCCACTCCAATGCGATTGAAGAGGCCGTCGCGCACCAGCTCAGCCGCCTGGAACGGCTGCGTAGCCACATCACGCGCTGCCGGGTCAGCCTGAGCCAGGAGGCCAAGCACCAGCAGCAGGGTCGCCCCTTCAGCGTGCGCGTGGACCTGATGACACCGCTGAGCGACCGCATCTTCAGCGACACGTCGGAACAAGATCCCTACGTTGCCCTGCGCGAGGCGTTTGCGCGCGTGGAACGCATGCTGATCGACGCTACACAAAAGCAACGCAACCACAGTGGACAACCGGCCGATCCAGCCGAAGAAGCCTGACCCGCTCCGGGTTGTCGAGAGCGGGCCACAGGAGGTACACACATGACCGCTCCATCCAGTCCGACTCTCGCCACCCAGGCTGCGCCGCTGGGACCTGATGCGGATGCATTGGTCACCAGCCTGCTGACGGCGGCCGCTTATCCGCACCCGGCCACCCGTCCGCGGCTGATCGAAACGCATCTGTCGTGGGTGTTTCTGGCCGGTGAGTTTGCGTACAAGGTCCGTAAGCCGGTGGCGCTGGATTTTGTCGATTTCTCATCGTTGGCGGCACGGCGCGCGGATTGCGAAGAGGAATGGCGGCTCAACCACCCGCTCGCGCCCGGCTTGTACCTGGGCGTGGTGCCACTGACGCGCGATGCCGACACCGGCGCCATTCTCATTGGCGGGCACGGTGACACGGTCGACTATGCCGTGCGCATGCGGCGCTTTCACCAGCACGACGTGTTGCACGCCATGGCGCTTGAACGACGGCTCAGCGCGCAGCAGATCGACCCGCTGGCCGACCTGATCGCCGACTTTCACCGCGCGGCACCCATTGCCGACGCGAGCACCGATTACGGTACCGCCGCACGCATTCGCCAGACACTAGAAGACTGCGCGAATGCCGTACTTGCGCTGAGCACAAACTGGGCACACGCACGGGCTGCCGTATCGCTGCTGCGCCAGCACGCCGAACGGCTGGACTGCGCATTCGAGTCACGCAGGCGCACGGGACACATCCGCGAATGCCACGGCGATCTTCATCTGGGCAACATCGTGCTGATCGGCACCCGGCCGACACCGTTTGATTGCCTGGAGTTCTCCGCCGCATTGCGGTGGATCGACACCATGTATGACACGGCATTCCTGTTCATGGACTTGCTTGCGCTCGGCATGCCAGACTTGGCCTACCGCCTCATCAATCGCTACCTGGAACGCAGTGCAGACTATGGCGGCCTGGCTGTGCTGCCCTTCTACGCCGCCATGCGCGCGCTGGTACGCGCCCGCGTGCTGCTGGAGCGCGCACGCCAACTGGAAGACACCGACGAAGACGCCACCATGCAGCGCGACGAAGCACACCGGCTGCTCGATCTTTCGGTGTCGTTGCTCACGCGCGATGACGGCTGCCTCCTCCTCATGCATGGCCTGTCCGGCAGCGGCAAATCCACCCGCGCCGCACAGTACGCGGAGGCCGAACAGATGATCCGCGTGCGCTCAGACGCTGAACGCCAACGCAGGCATGACGCCACCGCAACCGAGCGCTACACCCCGCACGCCATCGACCGCACATATCGGCGCATGGCAGCCATCTGCCGTATCGGCGTGCGTGCGGGTTTCCCAATGATTGCGGATGCCACCTTTTTGGCACGCCACCATCGGGACCAGTTCTTCGCATTGGCGAAACGCCTTGGCGTGCCGGTGGCGATTGCCGACTGCGCTGCAACCTTCAACGTCTTGCAAACGCGCATTACCGCGCGTGCCAGGCGCGGCACGGATGCGTCCGAGGCAGACCTCGCCGTACTGGATGGGCAGATTGCAACGCAGCAGCCGCTGTCTGGCGATGAGCTTGTCCACGTGATTCCCGCCGAGGTGTCTGCGGTGTTGCCGTGGGTGCTTCGCACGCTTGCACACCGATGAGCGCATGCGCGGGCCGGCTACAGCGTGTCTTCGTCCGAAAACAAGTGATGACGGATGGCGTAGCGCACGAGTGCCGCTTCGCTGGAGAGCTGCAGCTTGTCCATCAACCGCATCTTGTACGTGCTGATGGTTTTGGCGCTGACGCACAGGCTGGTGGCGATGTCGGTCAACGGCTCGCCCTGCACCAGCCGGCGGTAGACCTCCATTTCACGGTCGGACAAGCGCGTGTGGGGCGCTTCTTCATTGGCCTCGCCCAGGCTGTGCGCGAGTTTTTCTGCAATGGCCGGGCTGACGTAGGTGCCACCACTGGCGACCTTCTGCAGCGCCGTCACCAGTTCGGTCGCGGCGCTTTCCTTGGTCAGATACGCCGCCGCGCCGGCGCGGAATGCCCGCGCAACGTACTGCTCTTCCGCGTGCATGGTCAGTACCAGCGCACGCACACCGGGGTGGTCCGCATGCAGCTGGCGCAGCAGTTCCAGCCCGTTGCGGCCGGGCATGGACAAATCCAGCACGATCACGCGGGGTTGATGCTCACGCACGAGTTGCAGCACCTGCGTGCCGTCGGAGGCTTCGCACACCACGTCGAAATCTCCGGCGCGCTCCAGGATATGGCGCACGCCGTCGCGCATCACGGCGTGATCGTCGGCGATCATCACGCGGATCATGAACGGCTCTCCTCAGTCAAAACTTGGTTAGCAGGAAAACACACGGTCAACCGGAATCCAACGTCGAGCGCATGCGAAGTCGTGGCCTGGCCACCCAGTTGGCGCGCGCGCTCGCGAATCCCGAGCAAGCCGAGCGGCCGGCGCTCACCTTCCGCGGGCGGGGCGCCGCTCCAGCCGCGGCCATTGTCTTGAATGCTTAGTTCGAGCATATCGCCCTGGCGGCCGAAGTGGATGTCCACGCGGGTGGCATCGGCATGGCGCACCACGTTGTTCAACGCTTCCTGCACGATACGGAACACTGAGATGGCCGAGTGTTCGTCCATCGCCACCTCTTCGGCCCGCACCTGAATGATCAGGCCGAAGCGCTGGCGCACATTCTTGGCAATCCATTCAATGGCCGGCACGAGGCCCAGTTCATCCAGCAACGGCGGGCGCAAGTCGGCGGAGATCTGTCGCACGGCGGCGATGGTTTCGTCAATCACGCGTTGCATGGCCGCAGTCTGCGCTGTCAGCGTGCCCGGTGTGCCGGCTGCCTGCAGATCGGCCGCCAGCAGCGAGATATCCATCTTCAGCGCGCTCAGGCGCTGGCCAAGATCGTCGTGCAATTCTCGGGCGATGCGGCGGCGCTCTTCCTCGCGCGCGGCGAGGATGCTGTCAGACAAGTGCTGCAGCTCTTCCTGCGAGCGCCGCAGTGCGGCGTCGGCGCGCATGCGCTCGGTGGTGTCGCGCAGCATCACCGTATACAACTTGGCGCCGCTGTCCTCGATCTGCGAGATGGACGCCTCGATGGGGAATTCACGGCCGTCCGCGTGCAGAGCAAACAAGGCACGCTGGCGGCCCATCTGGCGCTCCGACACGCCTGTCACGCCAAACCGGCGCACATGCGCCTCGTGTGCGTGGCGAAATCGCTCAGGGATGAAATCGGCCAGCGGGCGGCCAATGGCGTGGCTGGCGGGGCACCCAAACAGCGTTTCGGCCATCGGGTTGAACAGGACGATGCGTTGCGCGTCGTCCACCGAAATGATGGCCTCCATGGACGAGCGGATGATGCCCGCCAGACGGGCCTCGCTCTTTTCCAGATAGGCGAGATAGTCGGTGACGGTGGCGCGCAGCATGCGCAGCCGGAACCAGTAGAACGTGAGCGCCAGCACGGCCACCAGGCTGGCGATGCCCAGCAGCAGGATGGCCGCCCCGCGCACGCGGGGAATGGCGACCGATGCCAGCCATGCCGCCGACACAAACAGCAGCACCACCGCCAGCCCCCCAGCCAGCAGTTCGGCCGGCGTGGAATGCAACTGCAGCAGGCGCCTGCGCCCGGCGGCTGCCGAATGCCCGGTATGCCCGGTTTGTCCCTCTTGCTTCATGGCTGAATGCCGGCCCCGCGCAGACGAAGATGCCGTCACATTAATGCATCTGACCGGCAATGGGAATTAACCATGTGATCAATGCATCTCTAAACAGCAACCTCATGTCAGGGTTTCCTGACAGGCACACGGCGCACACCGACACGACTCTCAGCGCACCCTGATTTCGCCTGACGCGGCACTTTCAGATACTTCCCATATACGGACACCGGGACAGCCAGATAAGCGGCGATCGGAAACCGCAACCTGTTCGCCCCCTCAGGAGAGGCCGCCATGATGCCCAACGCAGTCGAAGCCCGCCCCCAAGCCAAAGTGGGCCGCCCCGCCCCCGTCACCCAGCTCAAGCTGGTGCGTGACATCAACTCCCCGGCCCCGATGGACCCGGCGCTGCAAAGCCAATGCGCCAATTGCGTGATGCACTGGGCGTGCCTGACCAACGCCGTACCGACGGCTCAGCGCATGCAGCTGGACCGCATGGTCCACACGTGGCGCAAGATCGGCAAAGGCGAGACCCTGTTCCGCGCCGGGGACACCTTCCACGCCATTTACGCCGTGCGCTCCGGCTCGTTCAAGACGGTGGTATCGCACCCCAACGGTTCGAGCCACGTCACGGGTTTTCAGTTGTCGGGCGAAACGCTCGGCCTGGATGGCATTGCCGCTGACAAGCACACCTGCGACGCCATCGCCCTGGAAGACAGCACCGTCTGCTCCATGCCGTTCCATTGCGTGGAAGACCTGTGCCAGGACATCCGCCCGCTGCAACACCGCCTGCATCAACTGATGGCTGAAGAGATCGTGCGGGAATCCGGCCTGATGCTGTTGCTGGCTGGCCTGACCGCCGAGGCGCGCGTGGCGACTTTCCTGCTGAACCTGTCGTCGCGCATGCAGGCGCGCGGGTATTCGCCGTCGAGCTTCACGCTGCGCATGACACGCGATGAGATTGGCAGCTACCTCGGCATGCAGCTGGAAACCGTCAGCCGTGCGCTGTCACGCTTCCAGCGCGAAGGTTGGATCACAGTGGAAGGCAAGCGGATCGCCCTGCTGGATGCCGCTGCGCTCGGCGCGCTGTAACCGCGTCATCGACCGATTGCGCCTGTGCAACCCGCTTTCAACCGCCAAGCTGCAGATGGTCGATGACCTCCGTCACGCCGGGCGCGGACCATGCCGCGCCCATGGCGGCGCGCCGCTCCGAAGCAGAGTCCACGCGCCCGCTCAGCGTGACGGTACCGCCTTGCACCGACACCTGGATGTGGCTGGCTTCGCGCTCCGCATGCCGCCGCAGCGCAGCGCCGATCTGCTGCGACACATCCGCCGGCACCAGCCGCGCCTTGATCGTCAGCCGGTTGATCAGTCCGCCCACACCCCGCAGCGTGCCAACCGCACGCGCGGCCAGTTCGCTCTGGTAGGGCCAGTCGACCTCGCCTGACAGCGTCACCCAACCGTTTTCCACCAGCACCTCGATGCGGTCGGACGGCACACTCGCATGCCACTCCAGGGCGGAACGTGCAGCCTGTGCGATGTCTTCATCGGCGTGCGTGCCTGGCAACCGTACTTCGATCTTCTGCACCACGCCGCGCACGCCGGCCACGCGTTCCGCGGCATGCTCGGCGGCCAGCTTTTCGGTGTAGCTGTGGACATGGCCGGTCAGGGTAACGACCCCGTGATCGACCTCCACGCCTATGGAGGCGGCATCCACAGCCGGCTCCCAGACCAGTTCGTCACTGACATCCTGCTTGATGCCCAGGTCGCTTTTCATGGTGGTCTCCTTGCCTTGTTGGTTCGTTTGCCTGGCGTTCACGCGCCTCAGGCCCAGTGACGCTCACGCGCCGATTGGCAAGCGAGGCAGCGCAACGCGGTGGGCTGGGCTTGCAACCGGGCAAAGGGGATGGGCTCGCCGCAGTCCGCACACACGCCGTACTGGTGCTGGCGCATCCGCTCGCGCGCGGCGTCGATCTCGACCAACTCTTGCCGGTAGTGCGTCTGCATGATGTCGCCCGCCAGTTCGCTGGTTTCGCGCTCGGCCAGGTCGACGTTCTGAAATGGCTCTTGCGCCATCGGCGGCGGCGCACTGGACATGGCGCTGGCCAGCTGGCGCCGCGCGCGTGCTTCGTGTTCATCGAGCAACGCGTTGAGCCGTTGCCATTGCGCGTCGGTCAAGTGGGTCATGCCCCTCTCCTTGTCGTGCGGGTCTGTTGTCATGTGCCGCGTCAAGCTTCGGAGGGCGACAGCCATGCCGGGCGCCGCCTCACCTGCCCCCACTGCCCGGCCACCCTAACCTGCTCGACAAAGCCGGCCACCTCTTCATGTGACAGGCCGGTCAGTACATCCCGCTGGCACAGCGCCAACACCGGCGAGGGAATCATCGAGGTGATCTGCGCGATCTCCTCCACGGCCCGAAACGCGCCGCGCGCCGCCATCACGCACACCACCGACAGGTGCCCCGGCAGCGGGGTCTGGTCTTTCAGGAAATCGCGCATGGGCGCGGCAAGATGGCCCATCCAGATCGGCGCCAGCACCACGATTTGTTCGAACGAGCCGAGGTCGGGCCCTTCATAGCGATACGGCGCGCGCTTGCCGAACACGGTTTCGATCACGCATCGCACGTCGCCAAGAAAACCGGCACGCGGGCGGGCGTCCGTCACCTCGGTCAGTTGCCAGCCGCTCTGCGCAGCCATCAGTTCGGCCACCAGGCGAGCGGTGCCGGTGCGCGAGTAATAGACGATCAATGTTCTGCTCATGATGAACTCCCAGGCAAGCAACTCGGGCGCGAAATTCGGGGCACAGGATTGACGCGGTCAGGCCTTCACCCACAGATGGTCGATGACGGCCCGCACGCCGGGCGCATCCCACGCAGCCTCGCGCGCGGCACGGCACTCGTTGAGATTGCGCAGCGCGCCGGTCAGCGTGACCGTACCGTCCACCACCGACACATGCACCCGCGCTGCATCCAATATGGCCTGACGCTCCAGCGCCTTCGTGATGCGGGCGGTCAGATCCGTAGGGCCCACCGCGCCACGCAAGGTGAGCGCGTTGGCGACGGCCCGAACGCCGCGCACTCGGCGCACGGTGTCCAGAGCAGCACGACGCTGAAAATCCTGGTCGACCTCACCGCGCAAGGTCACCGCGCCGTCGTCGACCGTCACCGCCACGGCACCTTCGGGCACAGAGGTGTTCCAGTGCAGCGCGGCGCAGATGGCCTGGGCAATCTCCTCGTCGGGGCGGCGCATGTCGGGCGGCACGCGTACATCCACGTGCACGACCAACGCCGTCACGCCCGCCACACGCCGGGCGGCGTCCTCAGCAGCGGCCTTGTCGGCAAACGTGTCGACGCTGCCGGTCAGCGTGACCACACCGTCCTTGACGCGCACGGCAAAGCGGTCGTCCTGTACGGCCGGATCCCATTCCAGTTCTTCCTCCACATCGTGCTTGAGTACGATGTCGCCTTTCATGGTGCGCTCCTTCGATTCACGCGCGCGCTCAGTGGGACAGCAGCACCGGCACCGTCATCGTGGCCAGCAAGGTGCGCGTGACCCCGCCCAGCACCAGCTCGCGCAGGCGGCTGTGGCCGTAGGCGCCCATCACGATCAGATCGGCGTTGCTGTCGGCGGCGCGCGAGAGCAGCATCTCACCGATCGCCACATCCGACTCCACACAGCGCACCTCTTCGACGGTCGCATCAATGCCGTGCACTTTGAGCGCGCGGGCCACCTGGCCGACCGTGGTGTCTTCGGCCCAGTGCGGCGGGCGTTCGCCCAGCATCTGCAACACGCGCACGCTGGCACCCGGCATCAACGGCAGCGCATCGTGCAGCGCGCGCGCCGATTCACGCCCGCCGCTCCATGCCACCAGTAGCCGCTGGGCGACCTCGGTAAACCGCCCGGCGTAAGGCACCACCAGCACGGGCCGCCCGGATTCGAGAATCAGCGTTTCTACAAAATCGGCTGCAACAAAGCCAGTCTGGTCATCCGGGTTGCGCTGGCCGACGATCAGCAGATCCGCCTCGCGCGCCTCGCGCAGCACCAGGGCGAGCGGGTCGCCCTCGACCGCGCGCCACTCGGCCTGTTCGCCCAGTGCTGCCGTGGCGTCACGAAAGTTTGCGTGCACGACGTCCCGCACGCGGTCGCGGCGGTGGCGGTCTTCCTCCAGGTATCGCGCCGCGCCTTCCATCATGTAGAACCAACTGGGGCTCGGCATGAAGCTGGCATACACGCCGATCAACCGGGCGTGGTGTGCGCGGGCGTACTGCATGGCAAGGTGCAGGCGGTGCACGGCGGCTTCGCTGGCATCCAGATGCACCATCACGCTGGCATAGGTCATGTCGGCTCCTTAACGTTTAGGCAATCACGACGTTGGAGAGCGGCTGGGTTCCCTCGTGCTCGGCTTGCGCCTCGGTGGCACGCACCAGCAGCACCGGCAACCGGCTCTGCCGCACCACGGCTTCGGCCACGCTGCCCAGCAGCATCCGCCGGAAGCCACGCCGGCCGTGGGTGCCGAGCACGATGGCCTTGGCATCCACATCGTGGGCCGCCTGTTCAATGGCGTAGCCCATGTCGAACGTGCCGATGGGGTCATCCACCACCATCGTCTTGACGCGCACCCCAGCCTTCTCGGCTTTTGCGCGGCCGGTGCCCACAATCTGCTTGCCTTGGTCGATGAGCGCTTCGGTAAAGCCGCGCACGTCGATATAGCCGACGTCGTACTTGAGGTAGCTGTTGTCAATGACGTGAGCGATGACCAGTTCTGCATCCAGCTTGCGTGCGAGCTCGATGGCTTGGTCGAGGGCGCGATCGGCGGTTTCGCTGCCATCCAGCGCTACCAGGATCCTGTCGTACATGGTGAGCCTCCGTATCAAACGGGCTGCACGCAGGGTTCGGCATGCGGGCCTCGGTTTGTCTGCTTCCATGTTGGATCAACTGCGCGGTGGCCCCTTGATTTACATCAGCGTTTGGCCCAGCGCTGGTGCGTGGCGATCGCTTGATCTGCCTCAATGGGCAAGATGCGACGCCCGCTAGACTCATCCGCCTATTTGCCGCGACGCCCACCCAGGAGAAGCCGCGTCGCAGGGGCCTCACACCTTGTGCGGGATCAACACCCGATAGCGCCCCGTCCTTATAGTGAAAATGAATGTGCAACGGAGTCCAGCATGAGGGTTGACGAGATTTGCTCGCGCCGCATCGTCCACGTTTCGGCGTCGACGACGCTGCAGACAGCCGCCCGGATGATGCGGGACCAGGGTCTGCGTGCGCTGTTCGTGACCGAGCAAACGGCAACCGGCACGCGCGTAGCGGGCATCGTCACCGACCGCGACATGGTGGTCCACGGGATCGCCGACCACGACGATTGCTCCCGCGCCACGGTGGCCCAGGCCATGACGCGTGGCGTGCTGACCATCCAGGGCCATGCTGTCATCAGCGAGGCGCTGCGCACGATGATGGGCCACGGCTTGCATCGGCTGGCGGTGATCGACGCGCAGCAACGGCTGATCGGCATGCTCACGCTGGACGACGCCATCCGCGCGATGGGCAGCGAATGGACACTGCTCGCCGGCATCCTGGGCCGCGACCGCTGCGCGGAACCGGCTTCAAGCACACCGTCACATCTGACGGTCTAGCGCGTCTTCTTTCTCACCACGAGGAGCACATCATGCTGCCCAATGTTGGAACCCCCGATCGCGTTGTCCGCATCCTGATCGGCATCGCCATGATTCTGCTGGCTGCGTTCGGCAAGGTGCCGGTGTGGGTGGGCTGGCTAGGCCTGGTGCCACTGGTGACGGGCGTGATTCGCATCTGCCCGCTCTATTGGGTGCTGGGCATTGGCCGGGATTGATCAACGCACCACCAAGAAACCCGCCCAACCCAGGGCCACCATGGTCAGCAGGCCGATGGCAACACGGCCCGCAAAGACCTTGCCGCCGCCGAGTGCCGCCACCAGCTTGGCGAGCGTATTGACCGTCAGGGCCAGCATGATCAGCAGGCTGGCCGTCGGAGGCGCAAGAGTGCCATTGATCGTCTGCGCGGCAATGGAAGCCGTGGCGGCATGCACATCTGCCAGGGCACCCAACAGGGTCACGGCAGCCACAGCCACCGATCCAAACCACATCTTTGCCAAGGCCGTCACCAGCAAGAGTGCAGCGGTCCACCCTCCAAAGCCGATGGCGATGCGCCAGTCAATCGACGAGGTCGCGCTGTCTTCCGCTGCCTGAGGCGCGCTGCGATCACGCAGCATCCAGAAGGCAACCCACGCGCCAACGCCCACTCCGGCGGCCATCAATGGCAGCGCCATCAGCTTGAGCAACGCAACATTGACCGCCGCGACAAGCAAGGCCATCTGGACCAGCGTGGCAACGTTGGACATCAACGCAGCGGCAACCGCACCTTCCACAGACGCCTGCTGCGCCCGCGCCCGCCCGCCCATGGTGGCGATGGTCGCCACGCTGGAGGCAAACCCGCTGAACAGCCCGGCCAGCGGCAACCCGATGTGGCTGCCCAGCCACCGCGCCGCCAGGTGTCCCGCATTGCCCGTCACCATCACGAGCAGCACCACCAGCCAAAGCGTATGCGGGTTCCACACCTGCAGCGGCCCCATGGGGCGATCGGGAATGGCGGGCCACACCAGCAGCGCGGCCACGGCCAGCGTCAGCAGGTCAGCCAGTTCACGCTGGGTGATGACGGTGCGGGCAAACCGATGCAAGGCGGCCTTGGCATACAACAGCACCAGCAACACGGTGCCCAGGCCTGCGGCCATGTCGGGGGCAACCACTGCGTAGGCCCCCAGCAAGGTGGTGGCCACCAGCGCCACTTCGGTCGTCACACCTGGGTCTTGCTGCGCGGAGTGGTGATAGCTCAGCGCAGCCAACACCGTCACCGCCAGCAGCACCATCGGCAAGGCAAGTGGAATCGGCAGGCTGGCGGCAATCGCGCCCGCCAAGCCAGCAATGGCAAACGTCCGCATGCCGGCGGTCAGTTCCGCCGTATCGGGGTGACTGCGCTCGCGCTCCAGACCGATCGCCAAGCCCAGCCCGAGCGCAACCGAGAACGACAATAACGAAGACATCACATGCGTGGCCGCGTCCATTCGATGATTCAGTATGCGCGCCGGCCGCCCCTGCCGTTTGACGCAGCGCAGTGGCATGCCTGGCCCCATGCGACGGCCGGCCGCCGCTCGACCATACTCAACACATGAGCCTCAGCCGGAGACATCCATGCCTGAATCCATGCAAGCCATGGTCCTCCAGAACGCAGGGGCACCGTTGGCACGGCGCACCGTCCCCAAGCCGGTGCCGGGGCCGGGTGAAGTCCGGATCGCCGTGTCGGTTTGCGGTGTCTGCCGGACAGACCTGCACATCGTCGACGGCGAACTCGCACACCCCAAAGCCGCGCTGATCCCCGGCCATGAAATCGTCGGCACGGTGGAATCGTGTGGCCCCGGCGTGGCCGCTCCCGCACCGGGAGAACGCGTAGGCGTGCCGTGGCTCGGCTGGACCTGCGGCGTCTGCCCCTTCTGCCTGCATGGGCAGGAAAACCTGTGCGACCGCCCCGCCTTCACCGGCTACACGCGCGATGGCGGCTACGCCGAATACGTGGTCTGCGACGCACGCTACTGCCTGCCGATTCCCGAGCGCTACGACGACGCCCATGCGGCCCCACTGCTGTGTGCGGGTCTGATCGGGTTCCGCACCTTGCGCATGGCCGGTGATGCGCGACGAGTCGGCATCTACGGCTTTGGCGCGGCCGCCCACCTGATCACGCAGATCGCCGTTGCCGAGCAACGCAAGGTCTTCGCCTTTACACGTGCCAACGACACCGCGGCCCAGCGGCTCGCCATGGAGACCGGCGCGTGCTGGGCCGGCGCCAGCGACGAGGCCCCGCCCGAACCCCTGGATGCCGCGTTGATCTTTGCGCCTGTCGGCGCGCTGGTGCCGCAAGCGCTACAGGCCGTGACCAAGGGCGGCGTGGTGGTCTGCGGTGGCATTCACATGAGCGACATCCCGGCGTTCCCATACCGCCTGCTGTGGGAAGAACGCAAGCTCATGTCCGTCGCCAACCTGACCCGCGCGGATGGTCTGGCGCTGATGCGCGTGGCGGCCGAAGTGCCGTTGCAGGTGCATGTCACACCGTATCCGCTGCACGAGGCCAACGTCGCGCTCGATGACTTGCGCGCGGGCCGCGTAGCGGGCGCCGCCGTACTGCGCGTGGCACGCCAAGACGGTTGATGTGCATCAATGGGCGCGCCACCGCCACGCCTACGCTGAAGACATGCGGCATGAGTCCGCACATACTCGGGAGGCCGCCATGTACCAACGTATCCTGCTCGCCATTGACGGCAGCCATGCTTCGCGACTGGCGCTGCATCAGGCGATTGTCGTGGGCAAGGCCACCGGCGCGGAAGTCGAGGCGCTGTTCGTGGCCGACACCACGGACGCGGCCATCGATATGGTCGGCTTCGACGCCATTACCTACGCGGAACGTGTCACCACCTATGGTCGCGACACCCTATCCGACGCCGCGGCCAAACTCGAGGCCGCCGGCATCAAGCACTTCACCAAGCTGCTCGAACACGCCGTTGCCGCAGGACAGATTTCCGCCACCATCGTGAGCGAGGCCAACGAAACCGGCGCCGACCTCATCGTGCTCGGCACGCATGGCCGACGTGGGCTCAAACACCTCTTGATGGGGAGCGTGGCCGAAGGCGTCGTCCGCAAGACCAACAAGCCGGTGCTGATGGTGCGCAGCGAGGTGGAGGAGTAAGAACTGCGCCTCAGCGAGACACGCCGTGCATGGTGCGCGACGTGTATCGCGCAATCTCGTCCGTCACCGCTTGCCGCAAGTCCTGCAGTGAGATCGGCGCGCGCATCAGCACGCTATTGTTGTTGTCCGACGATACGCACAGCCGGATATGGCGCACAGCGTCATCGCCGCCGTATTGGACATGCAGGATGCGCGTCGTGGTAGACGGATGCCACACGACGTGCCCGAGAAAATAGGTGCGCGCCTGGCCTCGCTCAACCGGGTCGACGACCAGATCAAAATGCGTCACCAGGAACTGGTGCAGTGTGTCTTTCGCGATGTCCTGCATGGAATGGTCGGATAGGTCAGATGTACCCACGACGAAAGCGCGGACTATAGCTGACCCGCACGTGCTCACAAACCCACGAGCGCATGGCGCAGCAGCAGCGCCGCCAACACCAGCATCGTCACGCCAATCAACCCGTCCAGCACCTGCCAAGCCCTGGGCCGCGCAAACCATGGCGCAAGCCAACGCGCACCAAAGCCCAGCGAAGCAAACCAGAACAGGCTGGCCGAACTCGCGCCCGCCACAAACCACCCACGCAATGCCGCCGCTTGTTGGGCGCCGATGCTGCCCACCAGCAGCACGGTATCCAGATAGACATGCGGGTTGAACAGCGTGAAGGCCGCCGCCTGCGTCAGCGCAGCCACTCGGCTTAGGCCATCGCCGGCTTGGGAGGCCCGCAACTGGCTGGATTGCCGCGCACGCTGCAGTGCCCGCCAGCCGTACATCAAGAGGAACGCCGCGCCGGCCAGCGCTAAGGCACGCGCCAGCCCGGGCCGGTCGCCCAGCGCCTGTGCCATGCCGAGAACGCCCGCGCTGATCAACAGCGCATCGACCAAGGCGCAAAACAACACCACGCTGCCAACGTGCTCGCGACGCAAACCCTGGCGCAGCACGAATGCGTTCTGCGCGCCAATGGCCACGATCAACCCGAGGCTCAGCGTCAAGCCCTGCAGAAAGACGGGAAACATGGGTGGAAGCGAGTGGATGGAAGTCGTCATGCGCGCAGCTTGCCTGCCCCACAAGATGAAGACAAACTATCCTTTCTTCATCCAATTAAGAAAAACTTACGCCATGCTCGATTACGCTGCCCTTTCAGCACTGGCTGCCGTCGTGCGCGAAGGCAGCTTCGAGCGTGCAGCGCGCGCGCTGCATGTCACGCCATCGGCCATTTCGCAACGCATTCGCCTGTTGGAAGAGCGCGTCGGCTGCGCCCTGGTGGTGCGCGACCAGCCCTGCCGCGCGACCGAGACGGGGCGCCGCCTGTGCCAGCACATCGACCGCGTACGGCTGCTCGAACAGGAATTGCAGACCACCCTGCCGACGCTCGCGCCCGAAGGCGTTGCACGCGTTGCGCTGCCGATTGCCGTCAACGCCGACAGCCTGGCCACGTGGCTCGCGCCGGCCATCGCGCGTTTCGCTGCGGAACAACCGGTGCTGATGGAAGTGGCGGTGGATGATCAGGACCACACCACGGAGTGGCTACGCAGCGGTGCGGTGCTGGCCGCCGTGACGGCCACGGCGCGGCCCGCCGCAGGCTGCAATAGCCGTCCGCTCGGGGCCATGCGCTACGTGGCGGCGGCGAGCCCGGCCTTCATGGCGCGCCATTTCGCCGATGGCGTGGGTGCCGGCACGCTGGCACAGGCGCCCAGCCTGCTGTTCAACACCAAGGACGAACTGCAGGCCCACTGGGCGCGGCGGCTGTGTCATCGGCATGTGGAGCTGCCGCACCACACGCTGCCCTCATCGCAGGGTTTTGTGACGGCCGCACTGGCCGGCATGGGTTGGGGGCTGCATCCGCAGGCGCTGATCGCGCCTCATCTTGAAGACGGCTCGCTCGTCGAACTGGTGCCCGACACGCCGCTGGATGTGCCACTGCACTGGCAGCACGCACGTGCGGCGTCCGCGCTGTTGGATGGCCTGAGCCGCGAGGTCATGGCAGCCGCGCGCGTTGCGCTGCGTGCGCCTTGATGGCTTGAAGCGGGCTTAGAGCGCGTTCAGCGGAATCTTCAGATACTGCACGCCGTTGGGCTCCGCCGGCGGCAGCGCACCCGCGCGGATGTTCACCTGAATGGACGGCAGCATCAGCGTGGGCATGCCGAGGGTGGCATCGCGCCGGGTGCGCATCTGCACGAACTCGGCCTCGGTCACGCCGTCGCGTACGTGGATGTTGGCGCGGCGCTGTTCCGCCACGGTGGTGTGGCTCATGGCCTCGCGGCCGTTGGGCGGATAGTCGTGGCACATATAGAGCCGCGTATCGGCCGGCAAGTCCAGCAGGCGGCGAATGGACTGGTACAGCGTGCAGGCATCGCCGCCAGGGAAATCGCACCGCGCGGTGCCGACATCCGGCATGAACAGCGTATCGCCCACGAACACCGCATCGCCCACGCGATACGCCATGTCAGCCGGTGTATGGCCCGGCACGGCCAGCGCTTGCGCCTCGATCTCGCCAATGCGGAACACCTCATCCGGCGCGAACAGGTGGTCGAACTGCGAGCCATCGAGCTGGAACGAGGGCTCCAGGTTGAAGATCGGCTTGAACACCCCCTGCACCACGCGAATGCGCTCCCCAATGGCGATGCGCCCGCCAAAGCGCCCGCGCAGGTACGGCGCGGCCGACAGGTGATCGGCGTGCGCGTGCGTTTCCAGCAGCCACTCGACTTTCAAGCCTTGCGCCTCAATGAACGCCGCCACACGGTCCGCCGATTGGGTGCGCGTACGGCCGGATTTCGGGTCGTAATCGAGCACCGAATCGATGACGGCGCAAGGCGTACCGGGCCCGGCATGGACCACATACGTCATCGTGCAGGTATCGGGGTCGAAAAAGGGTTCGATCTGAGCGTGCATGGAGGGCTTCCGCAAACAATCTATATTTTTATAGAATATCGCCAGATATTGCGTTCTGCCAAGCGTCCAAATTGCGCCTCCCGCCCTGATGACTGATCCAACCCCTGCCCCCACCGAAGTGACTCCGCTGCCCGAAGCGGCCATCTCCATGCTGCGCGCCTCTGCTTCGCAGGCGTGCGCCGTGCTCAAAGCCATGGCCCACGAAGACCGCCTGCTGCTGCTCTGCCAGCTCACCCAAGGCGAGCGCAACGTGGGCGAGCTGGAAGCCCTGGTCGGCCTGCACCAGCCGAGCCTGTCGCAACACCTTGGTGTGCTGCGCGACGAGGGCCTCGTCGCCACCCGCCGCGAAGGCAAGTACATCTACTACCGCCTGGCCAGTTTCGAGGTCATCCAGATCATGCAAACGCTCTCTGACCTGTACTGCGGCAAGGTCATGAAGAGCGTCCAGTAACTGGAGCGCGGAACGTGTCTCCACTGGAAGCAGGCTGGATCATCAGCGCGGTGCTGGGCTCGGTCGTGGGGCTCATCCTGGCGCTGACGGGCGCAGGCGGTGCCATCGTGGCGGTGCCGCTGCTCATCTTTGGGTTGCGTCTGACGGTGTCGCAAGCTGCGCCGATTGCGCTGCTGGCGGTAGGCCTCTCGGCCGGGCTTGGCGCCGTGCTGGGTCTGCGCGAGGGCCGCGTCCGCTACAAGGCGGCGGGCTTGATGGCGCTGTGCGGCGTCGCGGTTTCACCGCTCGGCATCTGGGTGGCGCATCGCGTGCCCAACACGCCGCTGACGGTGCTGTTTGCCATGGTGCTCGGCTACGTGGCGGTGCGGATGTTCCGCCAGGCGCATGGTGTGTCTGCCAATGCGGAATCGGCGGATCGTGCATCGACGCCCTGCCATCTCGACACCACCACCGCCAAGCTCATCTGGACGCTGCCGTGCGCGCGCGCCCTGGCCGCTTCGGGCGTGGGCGCGGGTTTTCTGTCGGGGCTGTTGGGCGTGGGCGGCGGCTTTGTGATTGTGCCGGCATTGCGTCGCGCAACCGATCTGCCGATGCAAACCATCGTCGCAACGTCGCTGGCGGTGATTGCGCTGGTGTCCACTGGCGGCGTGGTCGCCTCGGCCCTCGGCGGGCATGTCGACTGGCAGATTGCCCTGCCATTTGCAGCGGGCGCGCTCGCGGGCATGCTGCTCGGCCGCAGCTTTGCGCGGCATCTGGCAGGCCCGGCGCTTCAGCAAGGCTTCGCCGCATTTGCGGGCGTGGTGGCACTCGGATTGATCGCCAGAACGTTCATTTGACCTCCGTGTGGCAGAAGCGGTACAATCGCCGGCTTCGGAGCGTAGCGCAGCCTGGTAGCGCAACTGGTTTGGGACCAGTGGGTCGGGAGTTCGAATCTCTCCGCTCCGACCAGAATTGAATTGGCAGGACAACAAAAGCGGCTTGCGTGATCCACGTCAGCCGCTTTTGCTTTTGGGGCCGCAGATGGTGTCATCTGGCGATGCTATAACGACAGCATTGACGCACCGCTCGACCCATCCTCCATGAACCTCATCCTCTGGCGCCACGCCGAAGCCGAAGACATTGCCGCGCCGCTGCGTATTCAGCGCAACACCGATCTCCAACGAGAACTGACCAGGCGCGGCGAGAAACAAGCCGAAAAGATGGCCGCGTGGCTGCGTCCTCGCTTGCCCGAGGGCACACGTGTGATCGCCAGCCCAGCCGTCCGCACACAACAAACCGCACGCGCCCTCACCGAGCATTTCCACACGCTGCCGGAAATCGCCCCTGGCGCGGATGTCAGCGAGATCCTCGCCGCCATCGACTGGCCGTCGAACACGAACCTGCTGCTCGTCGGACATCAGCCGTGGATCGGCCGCCTGGCCAGCTTGCTGATTGCGGGCACCGAAATGGACTGGAGTGTGAAGAAAGCCGGTGTCTGGTGGCTGTGCCGCCGCGTGCGCGAGGGCCAAGCCCAGACCGTGCTGCGCGCGGTGGTCAGCCCGGACCTTGTGTGACACATTAGCCTTGTCACGCTAACGACACGCAAAATTCATGCAACGGTCACGCTTGACACGCTTTTGTCGCTGATCTGTCATGCGGCGTCTCTAGAATCGCCCCCGAAAGCCAACCCTGGCCACCCTTGGGGGATACACGAATGCGAGACTTGCCGACGCCCACCCAGCCGTTGATCGACGCACTGCCGAGCCTGAATTTGGGCAACGCTCGGAGGGGCCTTCCTCGCTCACCCGACGCTGTTCCGACGCGTGACAAGCCTGTTCTGGCTGTTTCGTGGGCGCGCCATCAGGATGAAGTGACCGAAGCGCAGCGCCTGCGCTACAAGGTCTTTGCCGAGGAAATGGGCGCCCGCCTGCCCTCGGCCCACACCGAGCTGGACGTCGACATGTTCGACGCCGTGTGCGATCACCTGATCGTGCGCGACCAGAAGACGCTGCGTGTGGTCGGCACCTATCGCGTGCTGCGCCCCGACGCCGCCAAGCAGATCGGTTGCCTGTACTCCGAATCCGAATTCGACCTCGTGCGTCTGACGCACCTGCGCCCGAAGATGGTTGAACTGGGCCGCTCGTGCGTGCACCGCGACTACCGCTCCGGCAGCGTCATCATGGCGCTGTGGGCCGGCCTAGGCGAATACATGCAGCGCTACGGCTTTGAATCGATGCTCGGCTGCGCCAGCGTGTCGATGGGCGACGGCGGCCATTTTGCCGCGAGCCTCTATCGCAGCTTCGTCG